>Ga0123354_10000779_pt1 | contig 34582 bp, 17 predicted proteins | sample TergutLab28metaG_2_FD_97872 | JGI IMG/M metagenome (GOLD analysis project Ga0123354, IMG submission 97872) | Labiotermes labralis P4 segment gut microbial communities from Petit-Saut dam, French Guiana - Lab288 P4 | ecosystem: Host-associated > Arthropoda: Insects > Digestive system > Gut ... | reverse complement strand
TTTTTTTTGCATTTTTTTTTTTTTTTTTGAAAAAAATAACATTTTTTTTTAAATTTTTTATAAAAATTTTTTGTGTGGGGGGCTCTTTTTTTTTTTTTTGGGGGGGGGGGGGCGGTTGGTGGGTGGGAACGGTTGTGTAAAGCAACTATTAACTTCAGTCATACCTATCTGCTTGTCGACATGGAATAACTGGACTTCCTATCTGCCTGTCCACATGGAATAACTGGACTTCCATTGGATGGATTTTTGTGAAATTTTATAATGACAAAATTCATTTGTGGTTAATATCTGCCACACGTAACAGACACTTTTCATGATGCCATACACAAATTCATGGTTTCTAGCCAAACTCCTCTTGGGTTGAAAAAATCTTCAGGTTAGAGAAAATTTAAACAAATTTTCTCAAATATATTCTACTGAAAATTGGGCCATTTATAATTACAAGAATTGTGACAGAGCCAGAGAGGCCAAGGAAATATTTGATATTCTGTGCAGTATGGCGCCACATAGGCATCATATGCAGGCCTGATTTACTAGAGTCTGAATTGTCACTGTTGTCTATTCAGCTTTGTTGTAGGCTATGAAAGAATGAACAGTCTTTAGTTTCTGTGTGATCTTGATGCAGTATGTAGGCCACTGAAGAAGTATATTTGCAATGAGTGTGAGGTCATTTGAATATTTTTTTTAACACAGGTATATAGAATTATTAGAAAGAAGGTAGTACAAACTAAGAGGACAAATTAGGGGGCAAAGATCTGAATGAATGCATTTCAGTGTTGTGTTATATGTCCCCCATCTTGTTTCCTATAATCAGTAAAAGCATGGCAGACTCACAGATGTTTTAAGGTTAGAGCAAAACTAATACCATTAAATTGCAAGTGGCACTACTATCTAAAATAAGGGCAACTTTTGTGTGATGTGAGATTTTTCAAAGTGTTGTTGATTAAGATTGCAGTTTCAAGGAATATGAAGCCATGTTGAATGGTAATTTGTCACCAGTGTTTCAGGGTAGGTTACTGCCTCCTTCTTCAGGGTAGATGACGAAGACTACCTTGAGGATGGAGCAAGCAAGCTGTTCTGAAATGTCGGTTACAAATTGCCAATTAACAGGATGTCATATTCCAGACGATTGTCTTCATGTATAACTTTTGTTCAGATGACATTTTTATAGAATGAAAAAACCAACATGGCAACCATGTGGAAGTTTTCTTTCACTTTCAGTTTCATGGTGATGACAAATGCACTACTGCAGTTAAGAATGTGAAATTTTGATGTTACACATACATCCTGTTGCATTCGTATCCAAGGGCAAAATTGTAGATATTTCCATTTGCACAACTCTTTTTGGCAAGATAGTAATTGTTTATTCATGTCAGTCTACATGTTTTGACCTTTACATGGTCATTGTCTGGCCATTTAAATGAACTGCCCAAAGATGACCATGTAATGGTCACAACTTGTAGCCTGATATGAATACATAATTACCATCTAGCCATTATGGGTTGTGTTGACAAAAATATCAACAATTTTCTGCATGTGAAATTTTGTTTGGAGATCATAAACATGCTGGCACGTTGTGTATATGATATTTTTTTGAAAATCAGTAATTACAAACATGACAGTATAAGGTTTAGGTTAAATTTGACAGATTTTAAATTCATGGGCTACATAAATTTTGTAATAAGTTCTTCACAAAAGTGAAATAAAATAAAATAAAATAATAGTAATACATCGAATGGACTCTAAACTAGTGCAATAAGTAAGTAGGCTTTACCTAAACTTCTCAATATTCCCTGTTAATTAAGGTTGCTGTTACTAACCTACCAAAATACGATGCAACTTGCACTTTGAATATCACTGGTTTGTAAAAATCCTTAAAATTTTTTATTTTAGAGAGTCCAGTGGTGGCTTTATGTAAACATGGTAATGAACCTCCTGATTTGGTAAATGGCGAGGAATTTATCAGCTAGGTGAGTGAATGTTAGCTTGCTGTAAAGTATGTTACTCCATGGAGTTAGTCGTAATTTGTATGAAAGAAAAATCTGCTAATGACTTTTATTAAGTAAATAACATACAATGCATTTTAACTTACTTTAACAGCGTGGAGATTATGAGGTTATAAGATTTTAAATATTAAGTGAAATTAAGAGTGAATTCCTGGAAGTTACGAATATTGCGATGACAGAAGGAATGAAAGGGAATGCAGCAAAAAAATATAAACTTATGGCTTTTATTCATTACACATAATTTATTGTTGAAGAAATCAAACAGATCTCTCTATAATTTACTTCATATTACCATATGTATATTTTTCTAATTATCTGTGTTTGATTTCTTGCATTATCATGTCTTTACAAAACCCACTGCTTGAAGTAAAGTGCAGTGTGTGATAAAGTTGTTCAGGCATGAAATGATTTATGTAATGAGTGGGTAAAGTTGCAGAACTGGTATGGATTTGTGTTTTGCACATGGGAATACAGGTCCATAGAGCTTGTATTCAGTCAGTGGGTTACATGCACAGAGAGTCATATTTGAATCCTGAATGGTGGTAAAAGTATATTACACATTATTTCTAGTCATAACATTATTAATATTATTCTTAATGTAATGATTATTCTACTCCTTTATGTTTTATTATAAGCAACCTGCTTATGTATTTATAAGATCAGTTTTTATTTAAAATACATGTACACTGCATAATCTTGACTGTGTCATTTAGCATTAAGCTTTTGGGGAACATGTGATATTTGTAATTTATCATTTGAAACTGTTGTCTAGTTTCTGTATTAAAAAACTGATTCTTGCACTGGAGAAAATAGTGCAAGGCCATGTGTAGTTGAAGTGGTGCTTGGGTCTGCTTTGATTTCTGAGGCCCCTGTCTGCTATCATATATTGGTATGTTTCAACTTACTTTACAGTGAAAAATATATTAATTTTAATTCCTTTTATTTTATGAGGCATTAATTAGTACCACTGCACAGAGAAGTGTTCTAAAAATGTCATAGCAATGAACAGGTAGGTGTCAGTGTGAAATAAACCGAAAAAGATATGATTCTTACACAGTAGTGGCACTACATCAGATTACAAATCATGCAAAGTTGTACTCATACAGATATGCTAATATTAACATATTTACAATAACATGGTAATGTTGGAATCTTCTCAAACCTCTGAAATAGATTTATAGGTGTCACTTCTTCATGACACAGACTACAAATTTAAATAAGAAGATCATAACCAGAAGAGCTTTATATGATAAAAGTTCTTACCCTAGGCATAACTTCGGGGAGGAGGCAAGGGGTGGCCAATGCCCTCCTCCCCAAATGTTAATAGCCCAGTTATGCCTATGGTTCTTACAGTTTATATGGTGCATTTTAAGAAGGATTAATCATTGAACCTTTTCACTGGTGAGGTCATGTTTTTAAGCCAACTGATCACCAGTCTCTGACAAGTGTTGTGTTGCTATACACCAGTAATGACAACCTTAAACTTCCCATCTGTGTTGGTTAGTCTTACTCCCTGCAATCATATACATTTATTGTCTATCAACATGCAGTATTAAAGATTCTTTTCTTCTGAGTTGTGATGCTGCATCATGAACCTATTGGCCTTACACTGCCTTGAACCATCAGCATCCATTTACCTACTGAGGCAACATTGTATCACAGAAAATTGGAATCCACCATTACACTGCAGTGTGAACCTCAAAATAAAACATGCAGTATTGTTTTCATGTAAACTAATATTTCACATAATCATGTATTTAATAATGAAGATGGTTAAAACAGTGATCAAATTAGTGGAAACAAGGTGATACTGAACCCTCTGTGGCAGGAATTACTAAAGCAGTTTGGATAAGTGTAAAAAATGCACCTACCATCAGGGTGTTTAATGGTAACACATGCTTACAAACTAATTTTCCAGATAATGGTACTGCAGTCTCATGGATGATACTGTGTATTACTGAGGACCTTACCAATGATGTAATTGTAGACATAAAGAAGTATTCTTGACAGTAGAATCACATGAAATTAACCTTCTTCTTTGCATGAAAAAACATCCAAGACATAGCATATTCACAAGTGTGAATATATCTTGGTCTCACATTTATGGCAGGTTTACACAGATGATCATGCTGTGAAACCTAATGGTCAAGAAAAAGGCTTACATACCCCCTGGTGCAACAAACAAGCATCTGTGAAAATTCCAGAAAATTTCAAAATTGCTGCACTTTGCTAACATCGAGCTCACCTTAGTACTTGGTGTCAGTCTACATAAGATCAGACATGCATTAAATTTTTCAAATAACAACTTACATTCTCTGTATAATACAGAGAAGGAATTTTCAACTGGTGAAAGGAAGATCACCTGGAAAGGCAGACTCATGTTCTGTATGTACATGCCTAATATACCAAATAAGTACAGCACAGAGCTGTAAATGGTCTATGAATCTAAACATGGATATGTTATATTATATTAGTGTATAAAGTAGAAAGGCAGAAGCAGTAATATTATAGAACTTCTTGGTTACAAGATTGTAAGTAGCATAAGATATCTATATGATTAGGGAGGTATGGAACCTTACAGTTGCTACTAAATACCCATACATATATGCAATACCATAATATGGAAGTTCGAAGATTATGACTTTAGATTTCTGAAATTGTTTCAAGATAAAACTCTGTCATTTGTTAACCATAATAACAACACATATGAATGAGTAGTGTGTAAAATGTGACTGAGTAGTCTCTGACAAGGTATGGATTATTCTAATACACTGAGAACAATGAGGAAAAGTTAAACAATGAGAAGTCACAGAAATGTGCCATAGGCTATTTATGATTTCTTATGTATGATTCTAGTTCACATTAATACAGTAGCAACACAGACTGATAAAATTCATGAAATTTGACAAAACTATCAAAAGGGTAGCCCCCTCCCCCGCGTTCTACCCCCCCCCCCCTGTTCTTACAATGAAACATTTATCCCAGATTTTAAGATAATGTTTGATTCATAATATTGCTATTAGGCTGCATTTTTCATGGTCTTGGATTTGGAAATTGGAGTAGAGTCAACTTATATGGTTTGTATATCAAATACACATCAGACCATGGCCATGGTCATTGTAATTTAGGTTTCTTGAATTCTTGTGACTTGCACTAAAGAGACTCTGTTATTTTATATGGCTTTACAGATGCTTCATTTCTAATTGGGAGGGAAAGAATTATGGTAAAAATTCAAACTCTGTATATATTGGTCTAACAACATTTTGACCATGTCCTTTGTTAACTCTGTGGCTCAGTGTTGATACTGGTTGGACTGTTGCAGTAGCTGCAGGGACATTTTTGTACAGTGGTTGAACCCTTATGATAGCAACAGAAATATTTTTGTTTGCAGGATGAATCTTGTTCCTCATGAAAGTGGGTGTTAGTCGTAAATCAAGCGGAGGTTTTGCAGTTTTCTCATATTCTTCCTGAAGTTTCTGTAGCTCTTCCTTTTCATGGTACACCATGCAGATTGCTCGCATTGTGAAGTAATAAATAATTTCCACTCCACTTAAAAGACTGAAACCCATGAACAGTCCCGCAATGCCACCAAACGATACTGGATGGAAATAATACAATAGAATAAAATTAATTCCTCTTCAGACATAAAAATGTTTGTTTCTTAGAAATTAAATTCAGGCTCATATCTACTATAAACCAATTTTTCCTTATCACATACAGTAACACCAGGCTAAATTATCATTTTAGAATGAAACAGCTTTCCTTATTGTTTAAGCAAATACAGGCTTTTGATATCATCTGGTCAGTGTGTCTGGCATCCACTTTGAATAACTTTGGAATCATTTGACAGATTTTCATGAAAACTGTGCCACTAAAACTACCCCACTTTACGATTTTTTCATGTGCTGCTGTCAATAATACCAACACAGTGGCTGTGTGAAACTCTAGAAGTAAACAATATTGACACATATAATCTCCAGCTTTCACCATGAGTGAATTCAATAAAACTCTGTTGGACAAGCAGCCACATAAGATTCTTGAAACATTGGTTTAATCTTCATTCTACTGCCTGATGTGGCTAGTACTAGCCCAAGAAAGTCTTATTCAATATCAACACATGATCAAGCTACAGCAAATCATGATGAACATTGATCTTTACTCTTTTTAACAGAAATAATTTTACAGATACGAATCCCATGTTTAAAACTACAGACGTCTTCTGTTGTGAATTTTAAACATTCAGTGTTTTAGGATTTGCATGTTTCCAAAGAATTTTTATGTGATGACAAAAAGTTGTATACTAAAGTTGTAAAGTTGTTCTTGTACATGCCACTCATTCTTAACCCTGGAACAGGACAGAGATTAATAAAACGGAATTGTTTTATGGAGGTATTAGTTTCAGTCTGTTTTGCAACTGTGGGTACTACCATCAGTTTACATCCATGTTACAAATGTTTAGACTTCAGATGCAATCATCTTCAAGGGTTATGCCTTTTGAAGTGACAGAGACATCATCCAAATAACAGTTGAAAGATCATTTCAAATACAAACTACACCAACACTTTTTACAACAAACTAGTAGGGGATGTAATCTCTACTGTAGAAAATTTGATTTATGTGAAGGTAAAACATGTTGCAGTTGAAAAGTGAACATTAGATGGATGATGTTGCTTATGTTTCCATTAGATGGATTAAAACAAATACTTTGATGGAAAAGAGTGCAGTGCAATAATTCATTGCAAGTAAAGCATGAGTTTATTTGCTTAGTTTCATTTGATTTGTAATTGTAATTTGAGTGGATGATTCTCTGGTGGGGATGGAAGCAGTGTCTGGTGACAGAAATATCCTGGTTTTTGGGCAGAATGTTTTCCTCATTTTACCCCAAGTGACTTTCGTGTGGTAATTTAAATGCCGAAGTATACAAAATGACCTCGGAAGGACAGTAGAACAGAACATTTTAAAATAAATATTGAAAGAACTTCTTCGGGCGAATTTCGGTTATTTAAATAGAATGATGTGTGCGTGTGCAGGGGCAGTATTTGCAGCTGTGCTCATGACATAGGTAAGTTAATTTTGTTGTTATTACCGAGCTTAATGTGACTTACTGTGAAAATCCTGCAACCCTTATTGAATGAGTCATGTATTTTCTGAGAGGGTCTTAAGCGCAGAGGCCGCCACAGTGTGTCCCGGCCGATTCACCTTTGGCGTAAGATATAGCTGCCGTCCTCGGCAAGGCGATAAAAGAAAGACCCTGTGTATGAACCCTCCACAGTGTTTGATGTTGCCATCTACTTTCTGTTGCAGTTTTAATGTTGTTCATTAATTATTACATTTGAAAGAGCTTTGCGTGTGTGTGTGTGTATTTTTGGCCAGTACTGGACTCCTTTTGTTATGGCTGTACAGGTACAGATTCTTTTAAATATTAATCGTTGGTTGTTCTTGGGTTATGTGTAATATTTCCACTGAGTTACCTATATTGCCATATCCTTGCTTATTATTTAGTAGTCCATAATAGGCCAAATCTGATTTAATGAGAGTAATGAAAGTTTTTTCATGAAAATAAGGAATTTGTGGAACAGATGAATACTTATTGACTTCTCAGGGGATACCATACATTATAGAAGCACAGTTTAGCCAGAATGGAACAGTGCACATGATCATATCATAAGAATAAATATAGACCTCTGCACATAATTATTCTGAAGTTCTGGTTCTATAAACAAGAGGATGTGACATGTCTGACCTCATGTTTTCTGTTATGTAATGCTGTTGCACCTCCTAGTGGTAGCAGTTAAAATTCCCAATTATTTGTCTGGATATTTCTTAAAGTAACTGCAGTGAAATAATGAAATTATGTATGTATTTATTGTGACACTTTTATTAATATAATTTTTATTATAACTTTTTTATAAATTTTGTAATCTCTCTTCTGCTTACACAATAATGGGTCAATCTTAAACTGATTAACTGTTGTACCTTGTACCACATATGCTGTACTGTCCGTAAGGTCTGGGGTGCATAAATTTTCCAAAAATCTAGAAGCCACCATACAAAATTTAGTTGCCCAGGTGACCTCACACATGGGATTCAATCACCACTATTTAAGCTATGAATAAAGTCACTGATAATTTTCTTTTTTTAGCTGGGGGGTAACATATTCAGAGTGAATCATGGCAGTGCTGATGTGTAATGCACAGTTTGTTTTAAAATGCATTTCTAAATATACTTACCAAGAAGGTCAACCCAACCAAAGAGGAGTTCTCTCTTGTAACGCACCATGGGCCAAGATACAAATGCCATTTCAAGACGATTAGTCCTGTTCGTGAAGAACATTATATCATTAAGACGCATTTTGACAAAAGGGAAAATGTGTACTGCGTATGAGTGGCAAAAACAAAACTCACATTTAACTGGCATGTTGAATGATTTTAAGAAAGTATTAGAAGCACTTATGATTGTCGTGGTACATTTTAGAATCCTCAAAGAGCACAAGGATTGACCTATGTAAGTTTTAATACCATTCATTTTATTGCAATATAATTTAATCACATTATCACCTGTATATAAGAAGTTTTATGTAACATTTGAATACTGCATGCAAACTATATATAATAATATGTATAACAATAAGTATAATAGTTTTTATTTCATGTGTTTTACTTTTTTATGTACTGGTATGACTTTTTCCACATCCTGTTATCACTTTGACAAAATTTTGGATCTCTCGAATATGTAATGTATGTATGTATGGGTGAGTGGATGGGTGGGAATGTGGATGGATGAATGCCTGTGTGTATTTATGCATGCATGTATGTGCATATGATGTATGAAAATGATTATAAATTAATTTTAAAAAATTAAGTGCAAATTTTAATCATTTGACAACTTACATATTTTCATTTTCCACCCCAGCTAGTTTTTCCACTTCATATACAGTATTGCTGCAGCCCAGCTCACAGTGACACCTAACTGACCGCAGTTTGTCTGAAATATTGTACACTAACTTTTTAAAACACATACAGTGAGAGTAATATTGTATAATATTGCAGTTCCGCTGGACATTACTTTTTACACTGTAGAAAGTATACAGTACACAAATCTGTTCATAAATTTATCAGCAGAATTGAAAATGTGTTGCACAGAATAAGACATACAGAGTTACTAAAGGCATATAACTGTTCTGTATATTTGTTTTGTTTTGCAGTAGATTGTGATAATGAACTACCAGTTTAAATTAGAAGGTTTTTATAGTTGTATTTAACAGCATCATTACTTGCTAAGATTTTATAGATGCAGTAGTAAATGAAGGAAATGTGACTATGGAGCACTGGTACAAACAAATTGGGAACAACACTGTGCATAATCTTGAGGCATATTCACAAAATTGTGTAAAGTGGCTGTTAGCTTAATCACGTCTGTCTGTCTGTCTGTCTGTTCATCCACATTGAACAACTGAGATCCCACTGGACAGATTTCCATGAAATTTGAGTATTTGTCAAAAATCTATGGAGAAAATTCAAGTTGTATTAAAATCTGACAAGAATAGCAGATACTTAATAAATGAAGACCAATATACATTTTTTAACAAATCTCGCTCAGTTCTTATTAGAGTGAGAAATATTTCAGACAAAAGTTGTAGGGAAAATAAATCACAAATTTTGTGTTCTATAGCTTTTTTTCAATAGAAAGTCTTGCCGCTTTTGTGGTAATGGGGAAAAATTAGGTCAAGCCAGACAGGGAAAAATATTGTAGAGACAGACAAGCCACAAATGACAATAGAACATGGCAGATACGCGTTTATGTGCTGTCTGAGGCTACAAACACACACTCTGAATATGTAATATTTACTGCTTTTACATTGCAACAATGGTTACACAAATCTGCCTTGATGTTGCATTATACATATATCGCCTGTCTTGTTAACCCCAAGGGTTTGTCATACAAGTTTATGCATCATGACATTAATTCTATCCAGGTGTCTGTGAGAATAGTAGCAATCATCCATTCTTATTGCAACACTGCATCACCTTTTATCAGACATCTCAGACTGTATCCTCCAGTGTTCAGCACATATTTAAATACCCGCGCTTTACCTAGGATATGGGTGCTTTTTTAATTAGCATACGATAGCTAAAACCTTAAAGAAAGTATTCATTTTTAGATAGAGCTTGGAGTGCGTTTTGTATAAACATGTGGCATCTATAGTCTGGTTCATATACTACAGAGACAATGGTGATAAAATCTTATCAGCATGGAAAGATTTTTTTTTAATTATCTAGAGAAGAAATTAAAATACAGTCATATAATTATAGCTAACACTCTACTGCAAGCCTGCACAACATATGGTCCACAGGCTGCTTGCAGCCCTCTGGGGCTCACTGTGTATTCCATGACAACTTTTGGAAATAATATTCGTTTTAAAAAATGTAATTGTTTTAAAGCAATATTCTTCTCTGACTGGCAACCATTTGGAAGACATTTGGAAACATCCACTTCATATATGACCACAGAATATGACAAGGTTGCTGCCAAAAAAAGAGGTGTAATATTTCACATTGAGTTTGCAAGGTGATTAGGAAAAGCAAAAGAGTTTTCTTTCAACAGATCATTTTTCTTTTTCATTTTCCCATGAATCATAATTTAAAAAAAGATAATGGAAACTTTTATTTCATTTAATTAGAAAAATATTAATAAAGTATCATGCTCAGAATTTACTCCTTTAGCCCACATTTTTTTCTTTGAAGCAGTATGGCCCTCACCACTTTCTGTGTTGTGCAGGCCTGTTCTACCACAAATTTGTATGTCACTGTAACTGACATTGTTATGATACTTGCTGGCAAGAGTATCAGTGTTCTCTATTCATTGTATGGTGAGAAACAGGAGGCAGAAAATTACATTTACACATACTATATCCACATGTCTGCTCTTTGTCTGGGCAGGCATCAGATAATGTTTTGCCTGCACATGTGGTGGGTACCATATTTACATCTGTTTTAAAAGGTAAATAAAATCATAACTATTCAACTTTTTATTATTCAACTCAGGATAAGATTATCATAGTACTTGAATGTGTTGAAGGGAATTTTTTTCAGTGAAGTAAATTCTTTGATAAATGTTCAAGTCTTCTGGGATTTTATGCTTTGTCACTGGACAAGTAGTTCCCAACTCTTGAGTGATCATATTGCCTTCATTGTCAAGATCAGGTATTCTTCGTGGACTATTTCACCCTGAGGATAAGAACACTAGGGTCTTTTGAAACACTGAGAGCTACTCATCCAGTAAGTTCTATTCTCATTTATAAGAACAAAAAGTATATTTTAGTTACACTCTTGTGACAGATGATTGCATATTATGGTGCATCTGCACCATCATCATATCGTTTCACACAGTGAAAAATAGGATGCTTTTAAATGCACTTACACAAGTTTCTTTATCATAAATATGATTTTTAATGCACCATTGGAATCATAAATGCAGATAAATTTGCAACTAGTGTAGTGATTCTATTTACATGGTCCAGTAACATGTTGAAGCCTATTTTCCACTGTGTCTGATATTGACTTAATAATTTTGTAGTTCCAATTTGTATATGTGGTATATTTCTCAAAAATTACCGGTGAATCAGAGGACTCATAAATTTGCTCTTTATTATGATGAATTTACTTTGCATTCACAGAGGTTTTTAAGTTACTAGATATTATTTTGTTTTGTTTTTATTTTTTATTCTCAATAGGAGATATTGTGGTTGGTCTGTATTTTTTCAGAATGGATTACATAATAGTTTGTATCAGCCTATCATGATGTTATCTGCTTTTAAAGATTCCACCTATTTGAAAACCTTGCAGATTAAGGGCATAAGAGAAAATTTTCAAAAATTCTCAGACCATGCCAATATCGGCAGCTGTGAATATATTTGTATGTACATGTATGTCTGTGAACATTGCAGGTATTCAGTGCCAGAAAATGAAAAATGATACATGAGAATTAGGGTTAAGAAAGATGATTCTAGAATATGTATCTGGGAACAGTCATGTCAGCAATAAATCCTGTTTTTACCTGCATGTTTGGCTAGACAGTGTAGTCCCTGGAGGTCACAGGTCATGAAGCCATCTAAAAATGATATAAAGCAAATAGTTATGAAGATAAATGAGGTTTGTTTGCAGAGAAAGTTACAATGGTGACAAATTTATATTGAAATCAACACTTTACTCAACACATTGACCCCTTCAAGCACACTGGTATATATATGTCATTTGCTTTAACATTAAGAAGGTCTGCTTTTTTTCCATATTTCGTATCATTCTCACAAAACACAGCATTTATTTCCACATGTAACATTAAAATAATCGTCTTTGTAATGGAGGTGTGGTGTTTTCTGCGATATAGGTACCCAGGTTTTGTATCTTTGTTAGATGATATTTGTGCTTAAAATGTACAATATGCAGCTGAGGAACCAGAAACAGGACTGTCGAAATCACGCATAGAGAATTTCCAGTTCAAATGCATGAATCAGCCACATTGTAGGAGAGTAGAAGCAGACTCCACCACAAGTGACACTCTCAAAGTCTGGCATAGGGAATTTTCAGTGTAAATATTCAAGTCATTTATGATGTGGGACATTAGAACCACAGAAAATGCTTAAGGAACAACAAGTGACGCTCAGAATCTCATGTGACTGATTTCCACTGTGCAAGTGTGAGTTTGTTCCCTACTGTTTATCATGAGGGTTGCCACTGTATGAGGTCTTGTGGACTGGCTACATAAAGATGGGAGGGGTGTTGTGTCTGGGTTCCAACTGTGTGTTTTATTTTAGAGGGTTAAAATATGGTGATTAGACCTTCAATTTTAAATGGGTCACCCTCTTTTTTCACTGGCACTTCTCATTGTCCCCAGAAATGTAAAATGGGATATACATTTTATATTTTTAATCGAATTTTTTATAAATAGGGACAGTTTGAAGCATATTTCTTTATTATAGTTGTGCCCCATTTTTTCATTGATCAATTCTGTTCACCCTAGGTTAACAGTTTCATGTTTCTCCGTATGTTAATGTGTATTAATGTTTATTTCATAGAATCTGAGGGAGTCATGAAGTGGATATCTGAACAAAATAAATATTCTTGCCAGAAATATTCAATAAAAACTAATCATCCATCCATTTTTTACATACAGAACAATTCTCATGTTACTTAGTAACAATTTTTGGTAAATTTGGTTAATTTGTGAGACTTTTCAAGGAAGAAATATTTCTCTATGAGTTATTCTTGATACGTTTAGTCTCAGACTTCTTAACCTTCATATTTTCTGTCCAGATGCTATTGTAAAATACATCTTTTGCTGTAGACAGTTTTTGTGTGCTGTCCTAATAAAAATTAGATTTCTGACATACTGCTAAATGATTGATAATAAATAACACAAATATATGCTGTGGATTAATGTCAAAGTGTGTATGTATTTGGTTTGCATCTTAGGTAAACTTGGAAAACTGAATCACTATAGTAACAGGGCAATGAGAAGGACCAGGGAATTGGGTCAATGGCTGGGAGGAGTAGGGATTTATCTCTTCTCCCAACACATTCAGACTGGCTCTGGGAACCAACCAGCCTACCATATAATGGATAATATGTGCTCTGTTCCCATGGGTAGAGCTGCATGTCCATGAAACTGCCCAGTCACCTCCATCAAGATCTGGGGTAAAAATACATGGAGTTCTAACCCCCCTCCCCCTCCCCACACATCTAAATGGCATGACACTACAAGGAATACAGGGACAAATGAACTGAAACTTTCCATCTTATACATGGGTAGTACATGCAAGTCTTTACCAGTACTGCCTTTCACAGCAGCAAAAGATCTTCTTTATTTTTTTGAACACTTTACTTTTGGCATAAGGTATGTTTGCTATCTCCTTGTCTCTGACGTCAAATTTGAGGTATGCTGTTTGATTAAATTTTAAAGCTTCAAATGTGTAGCTTGAGATATCTTTTAGTTTAAAATTTGGCCATGGTGTAGAAGATCTGATGCATGTTGGATAGCTCATTCATTTTGTGTGACCTACTGAAGTGAAGAAACAAGTAGACCAAACACATGGCCTATCTAACCTCAATCTGTTTCTGAAATTGAATGTGTGCTGTTGTTACTGTGTATGTGGTATAGAGAGGGTTAAAAGGAACAAAGTATAGATATATGAAGCGTCAGGCAGACCTACTTTCTGCTAATTCATATGCATATATTACACTGAATTTTCTACATATAGCATGCAATTACACACAGAAAGTATGGACTTTATTATTTCCAGGAATGTGCATGCACTTTGATTGGAATATGAAATAAAATAAATACCTATTTTGCGATAGAAGAATGGAACACATTTACAGAGACTTCTTGCAAGTTCCATGCGACACTGAATCGTGCATGATTGGTATGTATAGGTATCACTGGTCAGCAACTTTATTTCATTCTCAAAAACACATTTTCTTTGTTGAATGGAGAGCTGCCGTGTACCTCCTGTTGTGTAAGTTTGTTTGGGACTGAACTTTATAATCTGAATCCTTTGATCCCAAATATGTTGAGGATAGATATCAATAATAGGAAGATCTTCTGTGCTGTGTAAATACACCTGTATTGCAAAAGGAGCCATAATTCAAAACAAATGACATCATCAAACCCATGTGCAGTATCACTGACAAACATTAACAGTTCGTATTAGCAGGGCTATAAATATTTCATGTCTGTTCTGAGGGTCCCGATTTCTTCTGATTTTGTACTCCAGTATACAATCTTATGCTTCCCTCATTGGTTAATCAGGAATGAAGAAACTATTCATTGTAAATTGTTATGGAACAAGTGGTAAAGAACATACATAGGCCTATATTAAGGGAAAGTGTTTGCAGGACGGATAATAGTTAAGGAACAAGTGGTAGAGGACAGACTGCATTGTGGACACATGTGGAACATGCAATAGAGAGGATAGACATACATTAAGGAACTAGTGATAGAAGGCACAGATGTCTGTTTTTGGTTTCACTTGGTACAGAGGCTGAGACAGTAGGAACTTGCTGCAACAATTTCATGCTGTCTTTGGTGGGAATACTGGGGAGACCAGAGCATGTCATGACAATTTGATGGAGACTTCCAGAGTCACATCTGGGCTGGGTTTGGTAAAAGTCTGTTTTGATATTATGATAAATTTCATCACTTCAGTTTGCCAGTGATACTTTACCATTCTTAGTGGTTGATTTCCACTGACTGATTGACTGATACTCATTCCATAAGTGTTTTGTCAGTTTGACTTTTGTTTTGCCATTTTGTGTTGCTTATGTTCCTTTCATCTACATACATCCTGCATTTGGTTGGAATGTATATATTTTATGCAGTTATTCAGTTCCTGTACCTAATTTTGCAGTTTCATGTTTGTATGCATGCCAGACACTGTTGTGTATGATCTGATGGCTATTCATATGCTACATTTTTTTCCAGTACTTGAAAATGTTTTCTGATATCCTGGATGCATATTACTTTCATGGTTTCTTGGTTAGTGGGATGCAGTACATAACGATATAGAACATTACAGTACGGTTCAAGCTATTGGAAAATGTGAAAAAATATGTGACTCTGTGTTTAAATTTCCCTCCTTCATTGCTGTTAGTCTCTTTCCTCTAAATGTGGAGTTACAGAACACAGTTCTGATATCCATTTTGTTTCTCTCAGAGTAGAATATCTGGCATATGTAATTTTTTTACTGTTTTTATAACATTCTGCTACTTATCATTAGTGACTTACCCTTACAGGTTTAAGCATTTTACCACTGGCATCTTCATTTTCTATTGACATACGTAGACGTAGACTCCATTCATTGTCTGTCTCATGGACATATTCTAATTTGAATTCTGCCTCTAATGAATCTGTAGCCCTGAAATAACAAAAATGAAATTATTTAAAAAGTTGTACAACATACATATTGTGTCATCGACACATTTATTATTAACAAAAAATCTGGTGTGTTTCAGAAAATAATCACAATAACAATAGAAAGAATTTTAAGTCTTCCACAAGAGTGTTTATGAAGCATTACTCTGATAAATGTCCCTTCATTTCAGTTTAACATTTCCTGTGCTTAATGCAATAGAATGCAATAAAATTTAATGATTTATTCCTTGCTCAGAGTACTAAAACAGTGATATGTGACCCAATATTTCAAAATTATTCTGCTTGACAACTTATAGTTTGTCAGGAGCATATTAGAAACACATATTTTTTAATATGCTAATACTATTACTTCTGAAGAGATATACTCCTATTCAGGTGAGTTAACATGGTTGGCAAAATATTTACTTTATTACAATATATCAAAATGGTTGGCAAACTTTTGCATCACTTTTAGTCAATTTTTAGGCATGTTTGCAAAATTACAAAAAGCAAATATTAGCTTCGTCATGTCTGTCCATCCGCATGGAACAACTCGGCTCCTACTGGACGGATTTTCATGAAATATGATACTGGAGTATTTTTCGAAAATCTGTCAAGAAAATGCAAGTTTCATTAAAATCTGACAAGAATAACAAGTACTTTATGTGAAGACCTATAAGCATTTTTCATCATATCTTGCTCATTTATTCTTAGAATGAAAAGTGTTTTAGACATATGTTTTAGAGAAAATCAAAGAAAATAAAAACACATTTCTTGTTCAATAAATTTTTTTTTAATCATGCTGTTTATGAGATAATGTGGAAAAATATTGTAGAGACGGGCACACCACAGGTGACAATATGGCATATGTGCATTGTATGCTGGTTACCTAAGGCTACAAACACACTCTCGGAATATATAATACTTACTGATTTTCCACTGCAATTATGGTTACACTAATGCGCCTCAATGTTACATTATATGTACCCTGCCTGTCATGTTATATTTTGTCTGCAACATGAGCTATAAATGTGGATTCCAACCATATGCTACGCAAGTTTTTGGACACCTTTTGCTAAAACAGTATGTATAAAGGTACATAAATTGTTGTTATAGTCAATTTAAACTGTTCAGTACAAGACTGAAACGTTCTGTAGGGGTATGACTGTGTAGAATTCAGATTTGTTGAGACAGGCATTTGATATAAATATGTGATGTCTGTGAGCATATTAGAGATTGCAGGAGCATCTGTTGTCATTTACAGTGGCATCAGACTGTTTGAAATAGCTTCAAATAAGGGTTCTCTATACAATATTCAAAAGTTTTAACCCCATTTAAGGATATCACTCATGTAGGACCAAGAGGTTTTAGTGCAGTGTACAGAAAAAGTACTGATGGAAAATGTAAATTTAAATGTTAATAATTAATTACATTTTGTGAAGCCATGTTCATGTTCATGTCATTTATTTTTCCATAAATCTTTTTACAAGATATAGAAATAGTCGTATTAATAACAATAAAAGAAACACAACAAACATAGAGTAATAAATATACAAGATTAAAAAAATTGTCAATAAAAGAATAATATACAGTAATAAGACTCAATACATTTAAAAGATATAGGAGAAAAATCTAAAATGTTTAACTCAGTATATCATTTTACGAAGATTGGAATATGATTTACAACAAACAGAGCGTCACTCATTTCCAGTTAGAGTTAAAATACTCTTCCAAAGAATAAAAGGAGTATGGTTGAATAAATCTTTTCAGGGCTCATCTAAATCATTTGACATCATATGACAACTCCGTGATAGTTAATGGAAGGTGGCTGTAGGTTTTAATTCATGAATAAAAAACTCCTTTTTGAAATAGCTTTGATTGTCCTGAGGGCAAATGGAAATCATTATTATATCTTGTGCTAATTTTGTGAATATCGGAGTTTAATTTTAAGTAAATCTCTATTTTTAACTACAAACATGAGTAAGGAATAAATGCACTGAGAATAAAAAGGCAGGATCTGCAGTTTTTTACATAAATCACGACAAGAGTGATAACTCGAATGGTTCTTTTTTGAATTCTAAAGATGTATTTGCTATGTACTGAATTTCTCCAGAATATAATCCCATAAGATAGGATAGAGTGAAAATAAGAAAAATAAATCCACCTCATTGCTTCTAGTGACATGAAAGTTTTATTGATCTGATTGAAAAGCATGCCTTATTAAGTTTGGGTATAATGTCATCAATATGTTGCTTCCATGATAAATTTGAGTTTATTGTTGTTCCAAGAAATTTTATATTTTGAGCCTTTGTGATTTGTTTATTTTCATTGGAGATTTGAATGTCATAATTTTAATTAATTTTTGTATGAAACTGGAGGAAGTTGGTTTTATCAATATTTAATGAGAGTGATTTACTTTTGAACCATCTATTTATTTTTGTAATATTTCTATTTTTGTATTGGTAAACTCCATGAGGTCGGACTTTGTAATAATCATACTTGTGTCGTCTGCAAAAAGTATTGGATTAGCTGAAATCGCCATGGTTGTTTGGAGATAATTTACATACAATATAAAAAACAAGGGACCAAGGATGGAGCCTTGGGGAACGCCATATCTAATAGGTTCTCATTCAGAGTAATATTTCCTAAATTTATTAGCTATAATTACTCTTTGATATCTATTTTTCAAATAAGATTGAATTAGATTGTACCCTTTACCTGAGATGCCATACCAAAGCATTTTTGATAGTAACAGGTCATATCAACACAACCAAAAGCCTTTCGTAAATCATCAAAAAACGCCTCCAACTAATAACTTATTGTTCAGTGACGTAAATGTATCATTTATTAGTTTATAGGAAGCTAATTCCATAGATGATTTTATTCTAAAACCAAATTGCTCTTCAACCAAAATATGGTTGTAGTTAAGATGGCGAGTTAATCTAGTGAAAATATTCTTTTCAAAAATTTTCGAAAAAGAAGTCAGCAAGAAAATGGGTCTGTAATTAAAAATATTTACCATTTCCCCCTTTTTACATAGAGGTTTTATTTCCACAAATTTCAATATAGTAGGAAATATACCTTTGGATATCATCAAATTACATATATAAGTTAAAGGTGATAAGATATACGGAATATTTTGTTTTAGGACTTTTATGGAAATTCCATCATAACCATGAGAATCTTTCATTTTAAGAAAACTAACTACATCTTCAATTTCCTTAGGGGATAAAAATTTAAGTTTGATAGATGGAATCATTTGTTTAAATACATCACATAAAAAGTTTAATGTATTATTTTCATTAACTACAAAATGTAAGTTTTTAGAATTTTCAGCATGAATATGTTGAGCTACATTGAAAAATAAATATTAAAAGTTTCTGCTATAACTTGACTATTATGTGTTATGGTACCGTTTATATTTATAAATGCTGTGTCGTTTCTGAGAGGTTTTTTATTTATATTTTCATTAATGATGTTCCACATGGTTTTTGTCTTGTTAGAGGAATTTACTAATAAGTTGTTGTAGTGGATCTTTTAGCAAGCTTAATCGCATCTGCTAGTACTTTACAGTATTTTTTGTAACGATTTTTTATTTCACGATCATTATTATTTCTGGAGATCAAAAAGAGCTTCCGTCTATTTGTACAAGAGATCTTTATTCCTTGTGTTCAGCATGCCTTAGTATGTGATGTGTGATGAATCTTCTCAATGGGAAAACTAGAGTAAAATATTCTTGAATATGTATTCAAGAAATTATTGAAACTTAAATTCACATCATCATAAGAAAATACATTATCCCAAGACTTATAGGTTAATTTAAAGTTTAAGTCTAAGTCTAAAGTTCCTAGTGAAGTGAAAATAATTATTATTATTTGGTAAAGTAATATCATGTAGAACAATAATCTGGGCATCATGATCAGACATACCATTAACAAAAGGGTAAACAATAAAGTTATTGTATTTAACTATATTTATGAAAATATTGTTAATTGTTGATATAGAGTTATTACAAATTCTGGTAGAAAATTGCACTGTACTGTACAGACCACAGGTGGCCAGAAGAGAATTTAGAAGTTGCTTTTGAGTAGTATTATTCAAAAAATTAATATTAAAGTTCCCACAAATAATTAATTCCATAGAATTACTTGATATGGAATTAAGAAGGGTTTCCAGATTATTTAGAATATGTTCATAATTTCCTGATGGGGATCTGTATGTGTTTACTATGCCAATAGTACAGTTTGGCAGATATAATTTAACAACACAAGCTTCTAAGTCTTTTTCCTTACAGAATTTGTGCACATTTATGTTAGAAAATTCGGTGGTACATTCAATTAATACAAGACCCTGTTCAGACCTGTATCTGCCCTTAGCGCATTTGACTAAGGTATAAAAGGGAGCATATCACTCAGGAATTAGGATCTTCAGTTGCTTACCTACAGGGATAAAAAGTATATCTGGTGATGTAAGGAAATTCAAATTGGTCTTAAAAAGGTTTCTTTTGGAAGGTTCATTTTATACTATTCAAGAATATTTTGACTGACATATTGAGCAATCTTAGTTAGGGAATTTTAACAATAATTAATGATCGCTGATATTGTTGTTTTAATAATTAAATTACTTATTTATTGTATTCTTTTTTTCTGTTTGTTAAAATCTGTATGTGCATATACTTATTTGACAATACTTATATTTATACGTAAAATTTATTCTTAACTTTTCCATTTATATGTTAATTTTGTGTTGTTTATATTGTGACTATTTCCACATCCACATGAAATTGTATTTCGATTGGATCTATGGAAAATAAAGCTAACTAACTAAATAAGAATTGAAAAAGTTCATGAATATATATCCAGACCCCACAATTTCTGTTTATTTCCCTACAAAAATTAGCACCAAGTTTGTAATTTTGGAGGAGGATATTGTCAAGTTGATAGGTTTTTAAATGATGTTCTTAAAACAAAGTACATGTGGTGGATTAGTTGCTATAGTATTTACAATTTCATCAATTTTGTTACTTTTGCCATGAATGAAGTTAAGAATTCTAAATAATATAATGAAAACATACGATATAAAGTTTTGTGGCAAACATATTCACTGAATTGCCCTTGAGCTGTCAGTTACATCAGAGATGGACTATAAACCAAAACTGCACATAGCTGCTTTTTTCCAGTCACAAGAGATGACTGAATGGTGACAGAATAGGTAAGTGAGACTGTAGCTTTCAGTTCATCATTGCTGTGGTTGATAGCACAAGAGCAGTTCAGTGAATATTATAAAAAAGAAAATTAATTTGCCACCATATTGTGACAGGTAGTGTTGTAGATTTTCTGCAAAAGAATAGTGTCCAAATAGGATGTATGTTCCAAGACATTATATAGATTCCTGTAGGCTTACTTTATTGCTCCGGCATGCATTGAGTTGAATATCAGACAGAACCCGACCTCAGTCAGCATTGGTTTCAGTACTTTGCAGCAATTAACAGCCTGTCCCTTGAAGAAGCAATCTTGGATGAAATTTTCACATTTGATTACCACCTGCAATCACAATTATGCCCTGTAACCTGCAACAGCAAAAAAACTAAATTTCTTATTTACATAACAGATTATCCCAGTCATTTCATTTCCTCTTGTTTGAAAGGTTCATCCTAGTTGGTATTGGCATACCTGTAAGCAATTTACCCACAATATGTTAAGTACTAATTTTTAATTAATAGAAAATAGTCATATTTCAATCAAGTCCTGTTATATTCAAGCTCAAATTAAGTGATACAATTGAGATTATTAAATGTTTATGCTCCTTTGTGTACTGTGGAATGTGACTGGATACATGGGTTTTAATGAAAATTAAACACATTTTAACACGTTAGGTAAATCACACATTAATAAATTGAAATCCTTCTCACAGTTTTTTTGCATTTTTCTGAATTAGAGGTTATAGGTCATAATGCTATGTATGTTATTGTCTACATTATTTTAACATATGTATTTCAAAGTGTTTGGTTCTGCAGAGCATTTGGATTTTGTTAGTTTCTCTAATAAAAACTCTCCTGCTGTACTGTCTCCGTCCCCCTTACATTCTGACAGATCCACAATATTTGATCAATAGATGATCTGTTATGTCAGAATCTCTGCCAATGTTCCCCAACATTTTGGTCTGCATAGCTGATGAAACTTGCCAGTAGACTTTGACTAAAATTTTGAATGGAATTGATAAGCATTGCTCCAATAAATAAGCATAATAATTTCCAGTATGTCGAGGCATCTCTCTAGTTATACAGTGGTATGAAATGCAGTTAAATTTAAACAACAGGTGGCTGACGAACTGATTTTCTGGTCTGTTAGTAACCCTGTGATAAAGTTTTACATGTGTATGGTCTACAATATGTCAACATACTGTGTGAGGATATGAAATGGATCTGTCAAGGCTTTTGACTATGTAATTCATGAAACCTTGCTAGCTGAATTATGATTCTATGGCATTCAAGAAAGGATGAAAAGTGGTTCAGATCCTGTGTAACAAATAGAAAAGATGGGGATGAGATAAAATCACATAATGAAACAAAATTTTTTTTTCTCAAATTTGGAATGGTAGAATATGGAGATCCTCCAAGGGTCAACATTAGGGCCATTAGTTTTCATAATATGCTTAAGTAACCTTTGGCCAGTAACAAATACCTTACCAGAACACATAATAATTACTTATGACAGGTATCTTAATTCCTAGTAAATATTTTACTGATTTCTTTTCAGTGTCATACCTGTATTTCGTATGAATAAATGAATTATTGCAAATAAGTTGGCTGTATTACCAGAAGAAGAAGAAGAAGAGCAACAACAACAACAACAAAACTGTAAATAACCAGAAAAATTTCAAACACAGCAGCTGTAAACAGTACGTATTAATAAAATGAATAAATACCATCATTATAGACTAGTTGCCAGTCTTTCATATTTTCAGTAAAGCGCATAGGCCTACACATACTTTGCTGGCATCATATTTTTCTAAAGTCTACTGTGGGGACCCACAAGCCTGATGAAAGAAAAATCTCAAAAGTACCATTAACAAGATACATTACACAGTCCTTTTACACTGTTGATGAATTTTGAATACTTAGAAAGGATTCATAACCCTAATATTTCTTGTACATTACGGATTTGGAGTGATATATGAATAGTGGTGTAAAATATTTATAGTATTTTTTTAAATTGTACAATTGTACAAGTGTTAATTTTTGTGACTTATTCAATATCCTTCCGTTACTTTGGCTAAATTGTGGCTCCATAGCATTTGTTACATATGAATGTATGAATATGTGTATGATGTGGAAAACATGTATAACCTTGCTCTCCATAAACCTAACATTTATTGAATTAGAACTGGAGGTATAAACATATTTAATTTATACATGATCACTGAAGCTTATTATAAATTAAATAACATATGAAACTCTTCTTATAAAATGAATTTTTCTTTATTATTTTCTTGTAATTATATCATTCATATTTGTTACCCTTTCAAGGATGCTTTGATAATCTGTAGTCGGTAAACTGGCAGTCTTGTTGTCATCCAATGTCAAGAACTGTCTGAGGTTATTACAAGAGATGTTTGCCACTTTTGTGACAAATTCCATATAAACAGCCTTCATTTCATCAGGTGCATTTGGCCAAGTCCTGTAGACCAAACACATGTAAATTAAGATTGGTATATAAGCAACATGTTATAACTACTAAATTTACCCATATTAAAGGCCCCCATTGTTCTGTGTTTGGGTGTGAGTACTGATTTTGGTGCATGTGCACAAACACACATACACACACACACACAGATACACACACACACACATACACACAATATTTGATCTCCCACATTATTGTTATTGCATTTATCCAAGTATAGCCTCATTCTATCCCCCCCCCCTCCTTTTATACTGCTATCAATCTTATTAGTTGAGATAAATTTCCAGCTAGTTGCTTGAGCCTATATGTAAACAGACCACCTTGTGTATGTATGAACTTTTTTGGTCTTGACAGTCTTTTTTGACACAACACAATAACCCCATTTTCATGTCCAATTTCATGTATGCTGTCATCCTGTATTGTTTGTTTGAAACTATCCCCTCCATACATCATTTGCAGTGACTTCTCCAAACAAAGTCTTTATGTTATGTGTAGGAAACTGATCAAATAAACACTTTACTTGCTCATAAATTCTCTCCTACCTGTCACAATTTTATGATTATTTGTGGCATGCACATTTGGAAAAATGAAAGTATGCTAATGGATTTTTAGTATTTTTAGGCCTCCATATTATATCTGACTACTAACAAACTCTTCCCTGTTAACTGCTTACCCTATTTCCTTATGTAAAAAGGCCCATTGTTATCTTTCCCTTTTCCATAGAAGATTTTATAAATTTTGGTAGCTCAGAACCACCCTTTTCCAATACTACATCTTCCTTTCACACTAACTGTAAATTGAATTATACTCAGCAAATTATCTTGCTATTTTTTTATGTGCTTGGCCTTTAGAGGCTGCATACACTACAATTTCCAAGTCTGAGGACCTGTGTAACTTTTGTATCATGCTGGTTCTTTCTAAGTTTGAGGACCATCTTTACCACATACCTGTAGCTGCTTACATAACATATGAACTTCTATACACTGTGCATGTGGAAGCTGTGTCCTTCATTCACAATCTGAGGACACTGCAAGCAGTAGTGACATGGGACCAACTTCGCATAGTACACAATTTCACAGGCTTTATTAAAATCAAGGGTGGAAGCCTTACTGTTGCTGTGATCAACATGTTACTATTCTCCATTTTCTACAAAAATTCATCACAAAAGTGTTATGTGTGTTGCAAATACTGTAGCATTATAAACCAGGGATGGTGATCTATTTGCACTAGTCTCAAGTTTAGCACAAATTGAGATGTTGGCTGCTGCTGGTGAATGTGTGTATAGTCAGTATTAACATCTGGAGTAAACTAAGCCATAAATGTTTTTTAGAGTTACATTTATTTTGTTACTTTATGTACCCATCCTGATTACTGAAAAATAAGATAATTTTTCAGATGAAGATGGGGCTACAAGAAAACATAACATTTAATTTTCTTGTCCATTGTTTTGAACCATGAAGTATATAATATCAAATTTAAGAAACCTTCTCTCAAACAAAATTAGATGAGCACAGTTTTCATCACTGTCAAAACCACATACAAGATAAAAGACTTAAGAAATCTCTTACAAATGTACAGCAGCAGTTATCTCATTAACCTTGCCAAGTAGTACTGGAAGAACAAGATGGCTGGCACTTTTCTTATTGTTAAATAACTTTTAATATAAATTTCACACCAGGCAGCATAGAGGTTTTCTATCCCTCCCGTAATACATTTAAGGACTGAACATTGAATAATACATATACGTGTATTCCTTTCACCTCAGAGGTGTGCATGGGCAAATTACTTATGTTGCAAGTCATTTGAAATAAAAGCCTTCAGTGATGGTATGAATTACAGTGGCATGTATTTCCATGCCTTATTGAAAATTAGTCAGCATATGTGCAGGTATATATTTACTGTTCTATGTATTCTGTAACTGCTGTGGTGTTGACTGGATCAGTGGGACACAATGAAACTGTAGGAAATGGCACATCCCACTTGTGGTAGTCTGTGTCAAGACCTGTGATTGTAGGATGTGTTTGGAATTTCTCCCACAGTGAAAATATGATGATCAGAGTTGCCACTCCTCCAACTGATATGACACTGAACCACATGAATCTGAAACAGCACAGTGCAGCACTTTAATATTGACACAGAGAAATAGTCAGACTCGTGGACAAGAGAAGACAAAATTGTGCTTAATTAAGTACTATAGCTTGAAGTTGTATGGAGTAGTGGATTTACATCTCCTTGCAGCTTCGTGCCCAAGCTACTTTACTCCAAGTAAAGAGCCCTGGTATAAGTCGGATAGGAAGAAAATGGGCTGTAGAACTGGTCTCAACATTACTTTGCTGGGAAAAATTTCTGCCCTGCCAGGAAGTGAAGCACGGTCATCCAGCTCCCTAGCCTTATGACTGTACTAATTGAGCTGCATGTCCTGCTTGGTTTCATGACCAGTCAAGCTTCACCAAGCAAAACTTTTGGCATATGCATAATGTGTCATGAAGGACTCAAAATTTTTAGGATTTATGTACATTTATGTATGTATGTAGGTATGTGTGTGTGTTATGTATGTATGTATGTACGCCAGTGTGTGTGTGTGTGTGTGTGTGTGTGTGTGTGTGTGTGTGAGAGAGAGAGAGAGAGAGAGAGAGCAAGAGTAAGCTTACACATCGAAAGATAAGTGTAATCCTGCCATCAGATTCTGCCCACATTATTTTAGAATAGACATTACAGGAAAAATTCTGAAAAACAGTAACCAACTGCAATTTGAGAGTCAGTACTGAAACACAAACTTTTTGATTTGCTGTCTTTCATTACGTTTTGTCCATGATATACATGGTAGGTTCAAATGTCCCTGGAATCACTTTATTTCTGACAAAATACAAAATATCACAATCATTTTAGCTACATTTCCTTCAAAATAGTCCTCTTGTGCAACTATACACTTCTGCCAGCAACTGTCAAGGTGATGGAAACATTCCTGGAAACCATTTTGCGAAAGCCTTTTCAGCTCTTCCTTCATATCCTTAACTCTTTAAACACTGAGCTAAACCCTATCTGCCATCTGCTGGCATTAAAACAGCTCACCATATTCTCCACGCTAGCAGGATAAGGGTTAATGATGTCAGTAGCATCACAGTGCCATCCCTTCAGTGCTGATTTTAGTGGAGGAAATAGGTAAAAATCAGCTGGAGCCAAGTCAGTAGAGTATGGGGTATGCTCCATTGTTGTCACATTATTCTTTGCTAAGAAACCCTTGACTGAAATTGATTGGTGTGCTGGAGGATTGTCATGAAGGTGAAACCCACTGTTTGTTCTCCATTTTTCTGGGCATTTCCTTGTGACAGCATCCCTGAGGCAACAAAGGATTTCAATGTACATTTCTTTATTCGCAGTAGCATTTTCTGTAAATTATATCAGTGAATTCCAGGAACTTTTTTAAGCTACTATGTATTAACATTTCTGTTCTTCTAAACTTTGATGTGGTGACTCACTTTTCACAGAATGGCCTGCCATCCTCATTGATGTACCGCATGCCATGCAGTGTGCTTCTCTTAAAAAATTCCTCTGTCTGGTAAGTCCAGCTGGTCTTCAGCAACTCACATTTCTTTCTTTTTTCTGTGGTTTTCATGGTGCTATGGATTAGAAGTACAGGCGTATCATTAGGTATGAATGAACTGATCATGTAAATGAAGTTATAACACACCACTCTCTTGCTAACAGATAATAGTCTAATGCTGTTATGGAAATGGCACTACAATTCACAGAGGAATGGAAATGAAGTTATACTCTTTCCAAACACTTCTATACTCTACTTGAATGGATCACAAAGGCAGCATTTGCAATTTTCTGTCGATCTAGTGCTCTAACAGTGTCATTTGCACCTCACCACTTTATGTAGCCAGTGTTTTGGTATTACTGACAGTAGCAGTGATGAGCTTAGTGATTTTTCTCCTCAGCAGATGATATTTAGATGATCAAATCGATAATGATGAGAAAAATGGAGCAGGTGGCATGCACTGGGAAGGAAGTGAAACACATACAGAGCTTTAGTGGGGAAATCTGAAGGAAGGGGACTTTTTGGAAGACCTTGGTGTAAGTGTAAGGGTAATATCAAGATGGATCATAAAAAAGTAGGTTTGGAGGGTGCAGACTGAATTTATCTGGCATGAGGTAGGGACAGTGGAGAGCTGTGGTAATACACATTCAGGTTCCATAAAATGTGGGGCATTTTGTAAGTAACTCAGGAAGGTTTACATTGTGAAGAAGAACTCTCTTCTATGGAATAGTTCTGGTTTATTATTCTAATACAGTGCAAGAGGGTGACTAATCCAAAATATGCCTACAAGAGGAATTATAAAGAATTTTGCTGTGAAGTGTGGATAAACAGTACTAAAATATAAATACCTTAATATGGTTTATTTAACAAGCACAATGTAATAACATTACAGTTACATTGCTGGATGACATGATCATGATGGTACCATATACATAATATTATGAAAAATGGTCTGAAATAGACATGCACAAAAGGACAATTTACAGCTAAGTGAGAATATGCTTTGCAGTGTTAACACAAGACTACATATAGCATGGAAATCAATGACAAAATAAAATCATGAGGCAAATATGCTGTTAGAGGAAAATAACAGCACTTAACAACTATAATGTAGCAAGAGTAAGCAACAAGGGAAATTGCATACTGGAAAAAAAAATTGACATTGCAGATGAAAGTACAAATGTGTAGTATGTAGTAATAAATGAATTGTGATTATATTAATTCATTCTATGTTTTATATAAACTTTCAGAAAAGTTAAAGTCCATGTAGAGACATTTTATGAATACAGCTTGTGAAGGCCTCAAGGACGACCCAAATGTAAATATTACATAAGTCATACGTAATGTAGCTTATGACAGTTTGTGATACAAGTGCATGGTGAATGGTGTGTCAATTCACAAAGGGGCTTGGTTGAATATGTGATCCATGTAGCAAAAAGAGAACAGCAGTTTAATTGAAACTTACCTCCAGTAAAGGGCACTTAAGCACATGGATGGAGGAATTAATATTGAAACTGATGTTGGAGTAATACTCATAGTGGTGAGGATGTGAATGAAAATGAGGCGGCACAGGTTCTTGGGAAGGACTGGTTTGGTAGCACAAAAAACTGCATGGGGCATCACTTATTACAGACTTTTCTTTTATATATATGTGTGTGTTTTTTAAATTAATTTAATATGAAAACATGTACAAATACAAATACTTCGCAAATAACAATAAACTTGAAGCAACCATTCATAGAAGTACACACCTATGTTCACTTTCCTTATAACCCAACAGGTACTGAAAAGTGACTACAGATCAACCTTAAACAGTGTTTAAAGGATAGCAGCTCTTGCACAGTCTAGCTGACTAAAGAAGTGCTGTTATAATTGTCACTCTTGCTGGTAATGTTCTCCTTTGATTATTTATGTATGTGTTATGTGTTACTGATTCATAAAGTGTAACTGTCTTTACATAAATCTTGGTAGTTGTTAAGTGTTATGAATCTTTTGTTTTATGAAGTGTTTCTGTGTTGTTCTGGTAACAAAGCTCGTGGAATGTTGTTGGTTTTTTGTTGTTCTATTCTTGTTGCTGTTCTTGTTGTCGTCTCGTCGTCGCCCCCGCCGCCGTCTTTCTTACGCTTATTAATATCATTTTTGGTTTTGCTATTGTAGGTTTTTTATGGGATGTCGTGACTTGCAGGGGTGTTATCAACTTCAAGGAGCGGCATCGCAATTGTGTTTGTTAGAACCTAAGGTAATAATTCTAAAAGGATATAGCAGTCATAACACAATTATATTACCAAGTGTACATAAATTATCAATTACATGTTTTGGCCAATGCTGCTGTGGCCATCATCAGGGTGGATACAATTTATCAGAGAAGCTATATAGATATGATATAACACAGATCTCGCCCCCTTACCCACACTAATACTAATAATTGTTCTGGATTATATCATATCTATATAGCTTCTCTGATAAATTTTATCCAACCTGATGATGGCCACAGCAGCATTGGTCGAAACATGTAGTTGATAAGTTATATACACCTGATAATATAGTTGTGTTGTGACTGTTATATTCTTATGGAATCATTACCTTAGGTTCTTTGCAGGGGTGTTTGTGTTAATGCTGCCACATTTACTGTGTCAGTAGTGTGTTACTAAAGTATTCATGTGTTGACCGGAGGTCACAGTCTCCTGCTGCTAAGGTGGCTGCGTCTAAAGATATCTGTAGCGTGGGCTCAAAACGTTTCTGTGGAAAACAAAAATCTAATAAACGTGTGGGCCTTGTACATCTCGTCTTCACCAAAGTTGTTTACAATCTAGTGAGGCGGAAAATGCATATTGTACTGATATGAGGGTATTTTCTTATGCTCGTGTTCTCCTGCGTGAGGATATTCAGACTCTTTGAGACTCCATTCGTCATTACGTCTAATCTGTCGAAAGAGTTGGTCGTCGGACAAGACATTAGTTCTGCCTACTGTTGCTGACCAAGTGCATGGATGTTCAACTTCAGAGAGTCCGTTTGAATGGGATCTGCACAATTGACGTCATTAAATCTTTGATGGTTGCAGTTGTTAAAAACAGTGAAGATACTATTCACCCTAAAAGTAACAATGCGCTGCGAAAAATTCGAATCAGAATCTATAAGCTCCCGTGGATGTTCATTCAAGGCATTTTGGACAACAACCTCAAAGATAATTGTCCTCTTAGGGCTGGTCACCAATTAAAGAGGAACGTTCCTCAATCTAGCGAAGCGAAACGTGCTAGGAGTTAGGCTGAAGCGCGCGCTAAATTCTGTAATTTCCCTTGATTTCTAAACTAACAAAGCAGCTGGTGAGGAAGGATTTAAGGCGTCTTAGTTCGTTAACTGGGACATTAACAATCTGCCGAGGACGGCTTCACTACTGTTTCCTGGAAAAACGGGATAACCCTGGAAAAATTACGCCCAGTATTATCTCAGACTAAGAAGCGTAAGACCTGAATGACGAATAAGTAATTCTTCCTCGCTTCTGTCGTTACTAGAAGTTTCGCGGTTGTCTTCAAACCTAATTTCTTGTGACACTGAAAATTCTTTGAAAGATAAATTGCAAATTCCTTCGCTTACTGGCACCAGGTTAAATACTACATGTAACCCGCGTCTCATTCCATTTGTTGAGGAGTATTTTTCCTTATTAAAATAACACCAGTGCTTAGCCTAATGACCAACCGAACCTTCACCTCTCCTAGTACATGTTGTAACCTCACGGTCTTCCCTCCTGACCGCTCGTGTATTACTGGTGGAGCCCCCGGGTGCTTGTAAGGCGCTATGACATGAAGTTAATGTCTAGGTACACAGTCTGGAGTATGTGTGTGTGTGTGTGTGTGTGTGCGTGTGTGTGTGATATTTTATATTAGAATGTTAGAGGTCGTAGGATGAAACAAGTTGTTTTTAGGATGAAGTATGCTGTTCACTGCAGTGTAATTTAAGAGACATGGCGTAATTAATAACATGTGTTACGATAACTGTCTGAGAGGTGCTTACCAATTGCTACGTTGTTTCAGTTCCGACAGGTGTGTACAAAAGAGACACTTAGTGCTGTTTTACTAGCTGTAACCTGCACAGTTAGCGCCCTTAAACGCAGGCACTATCCAGAGTTTTGTGACGAATGGGTAGGAGTTGAAATATCCACTTCTGACAGCCTTACCTTATGCTCCGTTGCTTTAGCCGAAATTATATATATATATATATATATATATTAACACGTTGGATATTAAGAATAACCGAGTTATGGAAATTGGGGATTTTAACACTCCTAGTTTTGACAGGGAACGGAGTTTGTCCCTGGATAACTGCCACTTTTATTATAAAGCTATGAGATTTGCGAGGTACACCTCCTTGTGTCTTCTCGACCGTGATGCTCTCCACAGCAGTAATTTGCCATGTAGACTTTGCTAACTCTACTAGCTTTCACGTTACTTACCCTGAATATGACGTTCATCCCTGATGTACATCACCTTCTGGTCTTAGATGTTATTGGCCAGATGAAGTCTGGGGGGGTATTCGTGCCGGAAATTTACCTGAGGTGATTACAGCCGTTTTATACATAACATATTCTTTCTACGTATGACTGATGTGAACAGAGTGTTGCTGGGACAGGTTTTTTTCCCAGTACTTCGGTTTTCCCCTGTCCTTATAATTCCACCTCTGCTCCATACTCGTTTCATTTATCTGCCACAGAGGCTGTATAGTATTAGCAATGGACGGCGTCGTTCAATCAAACACCTCTCACGTCTCTCGTGGTTGGCTTAGTGTATATAAACACATCTGTGTTGATGCTGCTGTCGCCAGCCTCAGTGCTGCTGTTCAGATGCCGCGGAAGGGGTATTTCTCGTGGCTTCGTCAGAAAATTGGACTTTCCCCTTTGGTTTCTTTTTAAGATATTGCTTTCGGGAGTAGCCGCAATTTTACAGGTACTTTAATGAGATAAACCGACTATTTGTGTATGAATTTTCCTTTTATCGTGAGTTCGTAGAAGCTGGCATTTTTCCTAACAGTTGAAGTATATTAATGTTGGTTTAAATTCGTTACCTATAAAATTTTGAAAATATTTAATTTCGAAGATTTCTGTTACAAGCGTGTCTTCCCGCCTCCTCAATTACACCTATATTAGTTTATTATTTTAGTTGCGAATTTGATGAAAATCGGCGCAGGAAAGGCCGAACTTTTACGGGCCCAAATTAAATTATATTTATGCGTTTGCCATTTAACCGTATGAGATTTTGAAACTAATAAACGCCTCGGTAAAGTTTGTACGCTACGTCGCGGAGTACTGTTTATTATAAAGCCTTGTTGGGTGTGTACTTTTATTCTTTATACTTGTGTATATTTATGTTATTATTTAATTGAAATTTATTGCGCTTTCAAATATATGGTCTCTTGTTATCGTCATTTCATGTTCTTTCCAGAAGTTTTTTACTTTCACCGACTCTACAGATCATTAAGTTCCTTGTAACGGACGAGTAAACCTTCTGTTATGTCCTTTTAAAGTTAGATCCGAAAATGCACAAAAACACTTTATTTTAGACACAGGATTTCTTGTTACTGGATGTCACCAAAACTTCACAAGCATTCCGGTCATCCTAACGCTTACTGAAATTTGTGTTAATATGATGTAAAGCCCAGTATGTCTGTGGCATGAACTGTCCAATTCTGCTTATGTTTCAAGCTTAAACTAGAAGTAGACTTAAACAATATTACCTGCAACATAAATGTGAGTTCTTCTGTGAGGCTCCTAAGATAGACTTTTGCAGACCCACTGGCACTTTCACTGCTAAACACGCTTTACCCATTGCTACGTCAACCTGACCTAGTGATACTGAAGTTTTATATGGCTGTGTAACCACGCCTGTATGTTATCGCATGTATGGGGGTAAGAATGGCTCAAATCGGATAACTAAACCACCAGCCCTTACTCCAAGACTCACATCGTATCGGGTGTGTGTTTGTGTGTGTGTGTGTGTGTGTGTGTGTGTATGTATATGTATATGTATATATATATATATACATACACACATATAAATATAAACACACACACTTATGTGTGTGTGGTATGTGTGTGTGTGTGAGGGGGGGATGGGGGCAATCCGTCATGTGTGTCATGCACAGCCATTAATGTGAGAGAGCATCAAAACTTTCTGAACAGAGTTTCTTACAGTAAGTAATGGGTTTCTGAACTGTGTGTGGGCCAGAATAGCGCAGTCGGTATAGCGATTCGCTACGGGCTGGACGGTCCCGGGATCGAATCCTGGTGGGGACGAAATTTTCCGCACCTCTCCAGACCGGCACTGGGAGCCACCCAACCTACGGTGTAATTGATACGGGTTCTCTTTGCCGGGGGTAAAGCGACAGGGGCATGGCGTTGATCACCCATCCACACTAGTGCCGAGGTTAAAGAAAGAGTAGATCAATACCTCTACTCCCGCTCTGTGCCTTCACGGCCTGTTCTAGGGTGAACTTTACCTTTTAACTTTTTTTTCCTGGACTAGGTACACTGGTAGGCCTATTCCACGTAGAACACACGTGTGGGCAACTGAATCTGTTTTCGTCCTCAGGATTATTAGGGAGAGGCACGTAGTCAGTTGGGTCGGACAGAAAGAGATAGTCTAAATCACTGGACGTGTTGCCCATAAGGCTGTATTCTTCAGGAAAGAAACATACTCTGGTCGCAAGGCTTCATTGTGTTGATGTAAATGTACAGATTTAAAGGGAACGACTTGAAGATTTGTGAGAAACCTGCAGTGGACAGGACGAAAAACCATAGAAACCTGACCTCACGACGGAAGTGTTATCCTCGTGCGTAAGTCAAGGTGTGGCCTGTCACGAGTATGTCCAGTAAAACGGGACTCCACGTGCAATTTCAAAGAAATTATTCTATGTAGAAACATCCGAGTAATTCGGAGACGACAAGGAGGGTGTGGAACTTGTGCTGTACGCCCGCGCCTTGCTACCGAGCAACCAAATTGTAACGTTTCTGACGTATTCGGGAGACGCTCTGTTCGAATCTTGTCCGTGACGTCGACTAAACTGAACTTCTCCTGATTTTACTGTAGAAAGTAGATGTCGCGATATGATTCCAAATTAGGCCACAGTCGCTTCCCTGCACATCCCCTTATAGTTCATTGTCCGCTAACCTACGCTGTATAGGCCTAGCCTGAGATTCTGACAGCGCCTATAAATAATTTATAAATAAATGAACAAGCCTTGCTTTTTATTTACCAACATATGCACAATTTTCTAAAATGCAATGTAAAACCTCAATTGGTTAAAACATTAAAATGACATTAAGGGCTCCGACATGTTTCGGTTTTTTCTTTAAACCATCATCAGGGAGCTACTTTTTCCCACTAAAGTTACTTATATGCTGTACTGTTATGTTATATTGCGATGGCGTGATGGCAGCATGTCTGTAA
>Ga0123354_10000778_pt1 | contig 34595 bp, 14 predicted proteins | sample TergutLab28metaG_2_FD_97872 | JGI IMG/M metagenome (GOLD analysis project Ga0123354, IMG submission 97872) | Labiotermes labralis P4 segment gut microbial communities from Petit-Saut dam, French Guiana - Lab288 P4 | ecosystem: Host-associated > Arthropoda: Insects > Digestive system > Gut ... | reverse complement strand
ATTATCTCCATAACTGTTCAACTTTGGATATAGGTGTTTTGGGTTATATCGGTATACTTTAACATAAGGAACACTCTCCCAAAGTCTGGCACATTCCTCCTGGGACACTCTGTATATAAAACATAAATAATTACATATATAAAAATTTTTGACCATAAAATGTGTAGATGCTATAAATTACATTGTAAAAGTATATGCAGAACTGGTTCATGAGATGTGAAACATGTAGTAATGCAGATTTTACAATTATTCTTATCGGGAGAACAGCAAGTTTTTGTTATGGGAACTCCCTGAAGATGATGTAAGAAAGATCAAAAGGTTAGGAGTTTTGATGAATTGTGTGTGATAATATATATATAAATTTTTAAAGTAAAGTGCATTTGTTGGTATTACTTAGTGAGAGGTTCTGTTTTTTCTTCACTTTCACGCCATAATTAATTTGTTTCTTGTCAATTGTTAGATCCTCAGTAACGCTGAATATTTCTTATTTTCAGTGAATGTAATGAGCTTTTGCATATAGTACATTACTTAATTTTGTGGAGTGGAGGTATACTTGAGAAAGTGGTACTTTCGCAGTTACTCAAGAAATTCCTAACCTTTGTGGACCTGGAAGGTTCATTACTGTGTACAAGAACCCACCACTGGCCCCAGTTCTGAGTCAGATGAATCCATTTTACACCTTCCCATTATGCTCATTAAAGATCTAGTTATATTATTATCCTCCCATCTATGCCTAGGTCTTCCAGGAAGTCTTTGTCCTTCTGGTTTGTGACCAGCACTGTGTACAAAATAGTGATCTCTCCCATGCATGACACATTCCTTGCCATTTCATTGTCTTTGATTTCAGTATCCTAATAACGTTTGGTTAAGAGTACAAGTTATTGAGGTGCTTGTGAAATGTTCTCAATTTTTTTATAACATCCTGTCTTCAAAGTGATATTCTTCATTTAGATATTCTGACTACAGTTTATAATTTTAACAGCCAACATGCCTGCTTATATTGTTCCTATCTCATCCTCGTTGCTTGTATCATGTTGTTTGCCTTATGTGTGAATGCTTTTCTTAGCATTTTATTTGCAGTTATCTCTTTTGGGGTGGGGAGTCAAAGTATACCTGCTGTTGCTGCCCTTCCTTAGGGGATCAAACACTGTATCCTATTTAATATCATATCAGCTCCCCCTGTATGGTTCCCCTCCCCACTGTAAGACCTCATTTCAGCTAGTCTTCTTTTCTTGCTGGCAGTCTTATGCTTTTTATTCCAGATTTGCTTTTAATCAAAGCCTCCACATTTCTTGACCCCGTATTCTCGTATTCACATGTGATATTTCATATTCTATGTCACGTTTGGTTGTGCAACAACATGTGAACCAGTGTTTTATAAATAGAGTGACTTGAGGGGATAACATGATCATTCTCTGACTGCAGTTAATCTAGTAGTTGTGTATGGTACTTGCTTGATTTTAGGACATTCCTGCATGCATTCTTTGATTATTTGTATTTGCACATGAATGTACACGTAAAGTATGTACTACAGATTGACCTTTAATGGATGGATGGGACAGCTCTGTACCATTAAATGTATACTACTTCACCCGAGTGGGAAAACACCATCTTGCTTTGGGTACAGATAGAACAGTGCTGTGGTTGCAGCAGAAATGTGAGATTTACAAGGCTTTCCTAAGAAGGCAAAGCTGATGTCAGTAATAAAGAAGCTAGAATGATCAGTGAAATGAATTTGAATGTGAAATGCAAGGCTGACTTTACTACTTCAGGTTGGCAATAAAAGAGTGCCTTTACTCCTCCTTATCCACCTGTGAAATATGGAAATATGTTGTTATGATACACTGGTATAATTTTACTTATCCTAAATGCAGCTGAGTTTTACATAACTTCTGGAAATTTTTGAAATAATTTTTTGTAAGTTAGTAATTTGTCCTGTAGCCATTGTTCTGCTGGGATGATGATGTGTGGTGTAGGTTGGTAGTTGATTACTGACATTTTGGGACAGTCTGTTGTTCCCATCTACAAAGGCGGCAAGAAGTCCATTTTTGTTGGAAATGGACTAATTGCTGGCCTATGCCTCATAACATCCCAGAAGAACAAAGTACTCAAGTACACTGGGGCACAAGTCTGAAGACTGCAATTAAGGCTCTGTGTTTGCTTCTTGTACAGTTTCTTTTATTTCATAAATTTGAATCTGCAGATCTGTGATGAATTAAACTGTCCAACTCTGCGACGGGTGATAGACTGGAAGGACAACGAGAGGGAGTGGAGATTTGCATTACTGCACAATTCCAATTCAAAGAAGGTCAGATGTGTTTCCTATACTAGGGGCATTTCAGAAATTTTTGGTGTAACATTAATATTTGATTGCATGTGCTCACACAGTGTGTAGAGTACAGCCAAGTGCTAAGCATGCAAACATGAAGACATTGATCAAGGTCAGCGTGTTTCTACATTTCTGATTGAAATAGTTTCTAGTTAAGTCACTGCTTCCACAGGATTCAAAACTTACCTTGAAGTGAATTAGTGGCTATTACTATGCCAACTTGAAGCATTACTTCAGCATTTGGTTTGTAATAATGATGCTAATTTATTTGGTAAAAATATGAGTGCCATAAAGGGAGACACAGAAACCATACTGGAATGTAGCAAGGCAGTGGTATGTAAGTACACACAGACAAAAATCTTTGTGTACGTTTGTGCCCTATTACTAGAATTCAGGAAAGTATGCTAATAGAAGATAACTAACAAATTACTTGAAAATATTGTGACGTAATATTATGTAGGAATATCAGTAACAAATCAAAATTGCATCCATAAAAATGTTAGTCATCTGTATCATTTGGGAGTAGGAGAGTTTAAGTGCCCCCACAAAGTTTGTGGTGCTTCTGTCCTGATTTTAACATGGGGAGGGGGATTTTATTACAAAAATAATATGATGCTCAGCCAGCTGGCCCTGTGTATGCACGTCACAGTAGTGTAGCACATGCTTTTACAGGTTACATTTAGAAAATGCTTGCTGCCATTAATTTCACAATCTTTTAACATATTTGTTGTTGAACACTCAAAACTTAGAGTGTACTAAACTGTAACACTCATCTACCATCTGTAGGGAAGAACATAGATTAATAGCATTTGAAAACATGGTGTTTAGGAGAATATTTGGACGTGAAAGTGAGACAGTGGCAAGAAGATTGAGAAAATTACTTCACAATTTGTACTCATTACCAAATACCATATTTGCCTGAATAAGGGAAGAGTCTTATTTCCTGGTTCATTGTCTGAAGAATGGGGGTCATTTGAGAATGGTGCACAAAGTTAAGGATGTACTGTATGGGTGTTTTGCTGAAAGTTGAAGATTGTTCAAGGGGCTTATCTTACTTGTAAGGTATCATTTATTCAGATAAATACTGTATCATTTAAGCTGATCATATAAAGAATAGGTTAGGATGTACAGTGTATACAGAATCTGTGGTGTGCACGTGAGAAGTTCATGTGAAGTTATGGTTCAGAAACCCTGGAGTTTGAGACCATAGTGTAGGTGATAGGGTGATTCCAAAATGGAACTTAGCTGGGATATGATGGAGTGGACTGGACTTAGCTTGGGATAGGCAGAGGGGTGGATTAATGTGAACATGGTAGTGGACCTTTTAGTTCCATGAATGGTGAGGGATTTCTTGGTAAGCTGCTTGGCTGCAGCTTATCAAGAGGGATTTTTCTCTATGGCTTTAATTAACATTGACATTGAGGACACTGATTACAGCACTGGAAGTAGCAGCAAGGAAGGGAGAAGGTTGTGGGATGATATCAGGGAGTCCATGGCCTGCAAATGGGTGAAAGGGCCATAGAAGCAGATGAATGAAGACATTCACAGATATGTTATAAGTTTATATTTTTGTTTTTGTTGTACTTTTTAGGGTTCTCCAAGTCTTGGCTTTTTGTATGACACCAGTTATCTAGTGGAGCTAGCAGAAATGAAGGAGCTTTGTGGGACAGGACCATTGCCCACTACAGCACCTAAAGTTGAAGCCCTTCTTTCTTCATTTAAGGTTAGACTAAATTATAAGTGTAACAATATGTTCTGAACACAGATATTTTTACTGTGAGGGAAATGACAGAAAGAATATTGAACTTTGTTACTCATTTTTTAGCATATTGCGGCTAGGATGTAAAATTAAACATTTTTTGGGACTTTCTCTGAAAACACTTTTGTTCTTGGTGCTTTTTACTTCTAACTTATGAGACATGAAATCTAGAATTATGTTCAAAAAATTAACAAGTGACTGGAACACTTGACTCTTTACTGAATTTCTTTTTCTCATTATCGTTTTTATGGGTACATGGTAGCACAGTTGGTTGAGACACCGCGCTACAAGTCAGAAGGTCGCGGGTTTGATTCCCGATGGTGTCGTTGGAGTTTTTCATTGACATAATCCTTCTGGCCGCACTATGGCCCTGGGGTTGACTCAGCCTCTAACAGAAATGAATACCAGGAATATTTCCTGGGGGTGAAGGCAGCCGGTGCATAGGGCTGACAACCTTACCACCTTCATGTGTCAGTTGTCTTGATATCTGGGATACTCAACCTCCTGGAACCCTCTGGGTCTGCCCAGGCCTGTTGTGGGATTGTTTTACCTTTTATTATCGTTCATATATATATTAATGTTTGTATACACCATCCGGAAGCATTGGTTGAATACATCCACTCTCCATTAGGACAATGGATGGATGGACACTTAGCCCAACATCCCAGTAAAAATGTGAGTGTAGCTCAAAATAAAGAATGGCCATATGGTGAAAACCACCATTTAGATGGGGAGATGTCCATACCATATGTTAATGTATGGTGTATAATGATAAATGTTATGGTTATCACTGACCTAGGTTTGACTGATGACTCTGTTTTGTATTGTAGGTTGAAGGTTTAACTATATCACTATTAAATATGTACATACAGAGCTGTGACATTAACAGCATAGAGAGAATGCTGCAAGGCCATGTGGAACAGACAGATATGCTGATCATTCTTGGTGACTTCACTGGACTTTCACAATGTGAAGGTATTCATATCTTTTGTTTACTCCTTATGATCTCAGTGTATAAAAGAAAGACTTGCTCTTTTATTTGGATTCTTGGGTAGGTATGAATGTTCAATATTGTGTAATAAATTTTCTCCAGATGGCACTGCTGCTTAGTGCGTGTTGTAATGTCGAGTTACATGTCTCCAGAGATTTATGTGTTGGGGTTAGTTATTTGGGACCAGTGTGTTGTATAAGCCATTCACCAGACTATCCATTCCTTTTGTCAGAGAACAAAATACAAAAAATTAGCATTGAAGAATTCCTTCAACCTGGAGGCATGAAAAAGATATTTTTACCTACAGTTAATTTCCAAGAAATTTACCTAATCTGAGGCTGCTGCTCCAGCTCACCCGACATCTGAAATGTCCATGCGAACAGAAAATACTATACAGGGGTGCTGATAAGTCCTTAGCCAGGTCCTGGAATGAAACAGGCTACAGCGACCAAGACTTACAACACTATACCAAGACTTACAGTGTACAAACAACAGGAATATATTCCTGTTGTTTGTATGCCATAAGTCTTGATATAGTACTGTAAGTTTGGTCACTGTAGCTTGTTTCCTTCCAGGGTTAGGCTAAGAACTTATCAGCACCCCTGTAAATGCATGTGATGCAGCTGGTGTGGGAGTTCATCCTAACCAACCTTGGATGCTCCAAGAACCAGAAGAGCTGCTGAAACATCAGCACACCCACAGATCTTGAAGTCAGTCTGCAGACAAACCAAGCAAGCAGTACACCTTCTGTCTATTGCCTGGCTTCTAGTGTGTTAAAAGTGAGGGTTTGCACCTGACCCAGTCATCCTGTGAGGATCTGGATGTGGACTCATCATAACTGGCAACCAATTCAGAAACTGGAACAAGAATTAGAAAGCTTAAGAAACTCAAGTAAATGCATCTTGTATTCTCCTCATGGCCATTCTTCATTGTAACACTAATGGATTTTATGCCTTCTTGCACAGGCTTACATCATTTAGGAGTTATTTTACAGCCACCCTCTATCTGCTCGTTATGTGCTTGCTGTCTGTGTTTAAGGTTACGTATTTTACAGGTATAGCCATCTTGCTTGCAAATGTGTGAACAATGGAACTACAATCTTTATGTGAGACAGGATCTGCTACACAACTCTCATATTCTGGCAACTGCTGTATGCAGTTGCTGCAGACAGAACTTTGTATTGAAATGTCAGCCAGTATGGAGCAGTACAACTTCCTGAAATGAATTACGTTCAGTGAGCACACTTTGTTTGTCTTGGGTTGTGAAATGAAGAGACAAAATGTCCAAATTTTGGGCATTAAACCATGAAGGGATATAGTGGAGTACCATTGTGATAATCCAAAGGTTATGGTCATTTGTGCTGTAAGTTCTCAAATGGTTCATGGACCCTTCTTCATGTAACTGATAGTGTTTGGAGTGGTGTACCTGGACCTCTTGGTGCCATTGCTAAAGGATCACAGTGGTGGTAACATGGTTTTTGGACACATTGGCACACTCTCACATTTCCATTCTGAGGTCTTTGCCCATATTATATATTTGAGGGAAATTAATTGGATATGAGGAACCTGGTCCATGGACCTTTCCTTTGCCACGTCTGTCACCTTAAGGTTTTAGTTCCTGAGGATACACAAAGGATGTGGTTTATGTTCCTCCAGTGCCTACAACCCTTCATGAGTATTACGAGTGCACAATGGATGCAGCCAGTAAGGTAGACTGAGATATGCTGTCACAAATTGGGAGTTCTTGTAGATGAATGGGAAAGTGTTTAGTCATAATACATGAGTGGCTTCATGTCACTGAAGCTTTCTGTACATTAACCTTTAGACGCCTAATGTCAACTATAGTGGTCGTACTGCACCGCTAACCTCTAAAGTTGCATTTTATATATTTATTCAACAAATATAGATACTGAATATTTGAAACATGGTATATACTCTCCATTTTTTTCTCTTCAAAATGCAGTTTGTTTCATAATTCTAACATGTTTGGTTCCTGTATTATTCACATTTTATATAGAGGTGTGCTAAAATTAAAAAAATAATTCCGGTGCTAAAAGGTTAACAGTATTTAGAAAGATATGAAGTAGAATTTTGCCATTTGAGTGTAGTCCAGTGGATAGGTAGGCACATACAACCTTAGCAGCTGATGCACTTATAAACCCACTTCTGCACGCTTTTCTTTGGCAAGGGACGCCCTGCCAGTAGCTACACTGCCATGAGCATAGACTGCTGCATTTTTGCAGTGTACTGCACTGCAGAAGGGCAATTTTCCATGGGTCACATGATACACTAAGAAACTCGAGTTTATGTTGGATTGAAGCATGAATGAATCAAGTTGTTGGGTTTGACTTATTGCCTATATAGACCCCATGTTGTGGCCTATCGGTTTGGTTTCCCTGTTTTTGTTGGCCCATCTAGATAAGTGCTCAAACAGTACCTTACAGATCACACAGCTTGTTCACATAAATGATCAGTTTAATGTTCCTTATCTGTTCACAATTTGTATAAAGCTCTTGTCATCACCTCAGCCTCATAGCTAAAGGGTAATACATTAAACTTAGGGTATGGTTCATATGTGTGGCCAGATAACAAAGACTAAGAGCAGTCTACATGATCACCCTTCGTAACTTTGTTGTCCTGACGCGCTTAGTCTGATAGGTGATCCTCTTTTGGGAAATAGGTGTGGTTCACCGAATCACATATAGTTTTAACTGTTTCTTTTTTATTGGTTGTTTTATTTACTCAATTTATTTTTTATATAAAATAATGGAGCACTATATGCAGTAAACAACTAGATCATTTCTAGGAAACTGACACAGTCACTTTGAGGTACTCCCACCTACACCACACTCGTAGGCAACTGACTTCCTTACTGGACTGCTAGGGTCTGTTATCAGCTTCTCCCCTCCTTCCTATCGCCAGTGGTCCCGAATGTACGCTGAAAGATTAACTTACAACGCATGCCATGAACCGTCCGTAACTGACACCAGCAATCCTAAGTAACAACTATACTAAAAATGATCGGCTACAGCAGTCAGTGGATTCCCCACATAGGAATTTTTCATAATATCATCTAGAGCGTGGTTGATCGGACTATGGTGTGTGTACCACCACTGGTGTACCAACCATTGTTTACTGGTACTTGGTCTTAATAAAAATTGAAATTTAACAAAGGGAAAAGATCTTTAAAAATAAATAAAAGATTATCCACATGTATTTGCTAATGCATAGCATTGCCGACAACATTGTGTAACTCATCTGCTATGTCATTTACTCTTTCCAATTTTAGGTTTGTTGAATGTTTATTATATACCAATATGTGCACAAATAAGCACTGTAAATTTATATTAAATTACTCTGACATGTTTTGGTGTTAATACACCTTCTTCAGGGAGTTTGCACGTTGTATTAGCTAAAGTTATGGATTATTAAATGATAAAATACAGTATAGTAATATGTTGTTATGATAAAATCTTTGTAAATGTGGCCGCACATGTAATTCCTGATAGGTGTATGTGCGGTGCGGAGTAAACAGGAACCGGAAGTGGGTATTTCCTGTTTACTCCGCACCATAACCAGGAATTACATATGCGACCACATTTGCCAAGATTTTATCATAACAACACATTACTATATCATATTTTTATCATTTAATAATTCATAACTTTAGCTAACACAACTTGTAAACTCCCTGAAGATGGTGTATTAACACTGAAACATGTTGGAGTAGTTTAATATAAATTTACAGTACTTATTTGTGCATATGTTGGTGTATAATAAACATTTATTATTCAATATGCAAGGTATGAACATAAAAGTAATTTAGGTTTGTTATTTAGATACAAAAAAAAAAATATTGGTGGTACATTTGAATTGTTAAATTTCATATAGTGGTACACCAGTGAAAAAATTTTTCAACCCCTCACCTAGTGGTATTAAATCTTCTTTCTCCTGACTAAGGCAAAGAGCTGTGTATGAATTCAATACTTGAGATTCATGTAATAAATTGTAAATTTTATGATTTATAAGTAATTGACTGATGCAGTGCTGGTCCCAGGGTATTTAAACAGGCACCATGTCAGACTCATCTGCTGAAATGAACATTTTTTCCTCAGAATCTTAGAGAATCTTTTTTCATCTGTGTTCATTAGCGTGTATTCTGTTGTGAAGTCAGACATTCAAGTGGTCACATTCAAGTGTAGATAGTTGTTAAACAAAACTCTGCATCAATTAAACACTGCAATCGTACTATCCACAATTCACCATATTACCAACAACACCAGTTGCTGCACAAGAACATAATTTTGCTTGTTTGTCAGGCCTTATATATTTGTGACAACTTTACCAGTGAAGACAGAATAGTGGCTAGTTTAACTTGCTATATAGTATCTTTAAATCATACTAAGTGCATGTATGTCATGTGATTAACTTGGTTGACAAATTTGTCACTTCAGTGTATTTTGTAGTGACAGATACATGTCGTACAGTAACATTTGAGATCTTAATAATGCTAGCAAGTCATAGTTTTTGTTATAGTGTGTGCCATGTAGAGTGAATTGGAGCTGATAATTATGTAGCATATAGAAAGTCAGTGGCACTAATTTCTATATGGAAGAAAGTAATTTTATCTATATGATTTTCAGGGGAAAGTGGATTATCTAAGCTGCAGTATAAGAGTGTCATTCCAGTCTCTTCAAACTCCCATTGCTGTAGCAGTGATACCCAGACATGTCACTACTCAGATAACATATTGCTCAATTCTGAGGTGCAGCCACTATTCACAGGTAATAAGATGAACTAGGATTGTAAAGAAACAGGTTGGATTAAATTGGTTGATATTTTAGAAGTTCCATAACCTGGCTTTTTCAAAGCTGATTTCTCGAGGGATGTCTTATTTGTTTATGTAATGATGGTATCAGTAATGTACGTTCTGATAGGGTGATCAGTAAGCAGTAAATTGGAAAAGAGGTGGAAAGAAGTGGTTGGGCATAGTTTGAGGTACTGTGTTGGTATCTGCTGGAGGGAGTGAGTAAAACCATGAAACTCCTTTGTTAGGGTTGGTGACGTGCTTGCTAAGATTTGAACTGGGCATTTCCTTAATATGGGTCACAAGTAGTACCAGCTCTGCCAGCTTGCTGTGTTGAGGGATGTCACATTGAATCAGTTTTGTTGTAGAAAATTGGCTAAATAAGGCTTTTTTTGTCAAGTTTCAGTTGGGTGTGATTGCACTGAAATGACAGTAGAATTTTAAGAATGTAAGAATGTTATATAAGTGAAACAACACAAAAGAGAAAATAATTCTGGCAGTCTGAGACATAGTGTGCTGGATGCAGCATGCTCCTGTGACATGGTGTAACATCCCAGAAGACCCTTTGTCTTAACAATGTGCAACTTGCATCTCAAAACTCCTGTATCCTTGACAGGGAACCTGTGGAAGCACTGGTGGGGAGTATCACACAAGTAATGCCTGATGATGGGAGCCAAGAATTAAATGAATAACAAATTTAATATAATGTAATGGTGAACATTATTTAACTATATAATTTTTTTCTTGGCTTTTTGTTTTGTGTGAGGGTTTGTCATTGTGTATGTCCGACAGGCAGTAGTATAATTTAATATCGTTGAGTGGCCAATGCGCCTGATTTCGTTGTTGCAGGGCTTGTAGTGCTTTGTGCATATGTCTTATTTATTTGGCTGCAGTAGTGTGGTTCACATTTACGATGCAGTTCAGGTTCATAACTGCGATTGCTTTGATGTAGGGTGTGAACATCAATCCTTTCAGGACCACTCTGCATAGTCTGTAGATTCAGAAATTTTCATGCATTTTAATTTATGTCTTTAAGTTTGAGAAAAGCTCGGTGCTGCAAATGTGCTGCAAATGTTGAGGTATGAGTTTTCTTATTTCATTCTGCCCGTGGCATCGTTTTCCACATCTGCCATGCAGAGCAGTTGCATGTGGCATGCCATTATGATGCTTGTGGTAATATGGACAGTTACACGGTTGAACTCGGCTGGAACATCATGAGAGGGACTATATAATTGTGTCATTATAAATGGCTGTTGCTCTAAACGAGGTGTAAGTAAAAGTGAAGGAAAAATAATTTAAGATAAAGAACAGGCCTGTAGGCATATTACTTAAATGGCTCTGTTATCTGTTTTAAAATTTCACAATAAAAGTTTGAAAGAATAAAAATTACTCTTATATAATATAAATTTCTAAACATGTGTATGCTAAAAAATACATTAATTTACATTTACAATTTAGGAAAAACAAAAATTGTCAAGAGAAGAAGACTGCTCACAAGTACATGGTCAGTTCTCTGCCTGCTAAAAACCACTTAAGCAGCACCCCGCTGACACCACTTTTTTCAGGCTTTCAAAATCAATTTATTTTCGATCCATTCCTTTTAATTACATTATTAATTTTAGTTCTGTTTTTACAAATTGTGTTAATTGTAGAATTTATGAGACCAAATTCCTGACACACGTCAGTTCCCCCCACCATCCATTTTCTATTTCTGGTATCACTTTAAAGTTTTCCTTTGACACTCAAGACCTTACTCTTGCTTGCCACTGTAGCGATGTTGTTCTACTTGTTTCCTGTAAACTGCAGGAGTAGAAAAGTAGAGAGCAACTTTATGCATACAGTGAATTGTTGTTGGGATCTTTGCTCTTCTGGCATGTTACGCAGTGGATATTGGTAGTAAGTTACTGATGTTTTGGGACAACCTATTAGTCCCATCTTCAGGGGTCGAGCAGTACAAGAAAGATTGGTAACTGAATACCAGTCTGCACTATGTAACATCCAGAGGAGTGTTGATCTCATTTACAAGTTGTTGGAAGCCTGAAATCATGAGTTACTGTTTCTGTTGTCATTTATCAGGCTTGAAATTTATATAGCTACCCGAAAGCTTGTTTTCTCAAGGATAAGGAGAGGGTTGAATTGTCAAAATAGCCTGTTTCATGGAAAATTACATTACAATGGTTGACTGGCAATGTCATGTCTGAGGTAGATGCTATTATGTGTGTCGCGCTAAGATGGGCACAGAAACACGTGCCTTATTAGAAATTAGTTGGTACCACAGAATGTATGATGTTGTAAATGAGGTTTCACACAAATAAGGTCGTTACAACTGAGTTCAGCTGTAAGTGATGCTAATTTACTATTTCTACTGATCTTGTCAGTGCTGGCGGTACAGAGTTGCAGCATAATTAACAAAATTCAAGAGTTCCCCATCTTGCATTTTCTGTGGGCCATCAGACACATAACTGGAAAGGCTTCCTATTTTTCACCACAATTTGCTCATGTTAAATCTCTCTTGTATTAGGCGTGAGTGGCATGGTTGTGAAAGGTTTGAATCACCTTGCTATTCCTCGAGGCTGGAGGTGGGGAGGTCCAGCAAGTGAGCACTGTCCAGTGTGGTGTGAAGTGTACACAGCACCAGTCCTTGCAGAGGAAGAGCTTCCAAATGGAACACATCATTTAGAGTGATACGTTACTGCGGTGTGATGTTTGTTGGTTGTAGTGCATTGTATCTAATGTAATGCTAAACAGAAATGTGATAAGGACCATGGCTATTGTTGCGTGATTGTTTGAAATAATAAATTTCAGCAATAATGTTTATATTAGGAATCCTTTCTTAAACCTGTAAAAAATGTTTTTATGGTACATGATATCTCATTGTTATTTACATGATGAAATGTGAAGAGACTGAGTACAGTTGACATACTAAGTATGAAAATACTTAGCCATTTATATTGTACTGAAGATGTTCAAAGAAGGTGCTCAAGTTAATTGCTAATTATTTAGCAGTGTAATAAAACTTCCAAGACTGAATCTGATTAAACAGCAGGGTAGCTGTTGTTTTACTATTTGAGCTGTTACTGAGTGTTATAATGCAAAGAAAAGTTGAACGTGTGAAAAGGTTTTTTTCCAACCATGGTTCCTTCTTTATGTGAAATTTTATGTGTATACATTAGAACAATGAACAGTGATTACAAATGTAGTTCTGAGTTAAAGTGCAAAAGTTTTGATTTATGATTTAAGGGAAATGGTTAGGGAAGAATGAATCTTCAGCACTGCTGTGAGAACCTTGAAATGGGTAGACATTGCAAAACCCATAGTTTTTCTTGCGTTTGCTAATGAAAAATGTAGCGTGGGAAGTCAGAACACTTAATTATTACTTGCCAGTTATGATTGTGTAGATTTTTGTGTAAACAGTAGGAAAGACTAGGTAGTTGTAATCTGTATGTTGCATGTGCTGGCAGTATATTTCATGTGAAATGGGTAACATAATCCCATAACTCTTGATAAGTGTTCTTTGAAATTTTGTACTTTATATATTAAAATTAACTATACATATTGAATAATGTGCCTGTATGCTCCATATGCCAGGAATACAGGATTTTTGTTTGTTTGTGTGTTTGTTGATACAGAATTAACAGCCTGCTGAAGGAAGGATTCACATCACAGCACCTAGAAACAAGCAGCATTCAATAAGAAACCAGTGATATGCAATCCTGTATTGCCTGTATATTTACACCCAACAAATCAGAACATTTTTAGGCATGTTTGCAAAATTGTGAAAAGTGACTGTGAGCATCATCACATCTGTTTGTTTGTCTGTCCACATGCAACAACTTGACTTTCACTGAACGGATTTTTATTAAATTTGATATTTGAGGAGTCTTCGAAAATCTGTTACGAAAATTTAAGTTTTATTAAAATCTGACCAGAATTATGGGTACTTTAGATTAAGACCAATATACTTTTATGATCATATGTTGTTCATTTCTTCTTAGAATAAGAAATGCTTCAGACAAAAGTTGGGGAGAACATCACAACACTCATTTTACATTTAGTAACTTCCCCTCCAACGGTCGTGCTGTTTATGAGATAACATGGTAAAATAAGGTAGAGCCAGACAGGCCACAAATACACACTCAGAATATGTAGTACTTACTGCTCTTCCACTGCAACAGTGGTTGCATTATATGTCCTTGCCTGTCCTATTTGTTTGTGATAATGTTTGTGAATGAAGCAGTCATTGTTTACTGCGTGTCGCAGTAAAGACAATCAACCATGAGATATGTGTTTTACATTAGTGATGTTGGTCACGCTGCAGGTATTAGGGGACAAATGAGTGTTGACTAAGAACTGTTTCAAAGCTATTGTCAGGTGAATGAAAATAATTTTGGGTACCACTTGGCATTTGTTTCATTTGAAACGTATAAGACATATTAGAGATCACCGATGCGCGCAGAAAAATGACTTCGTTTGACTTTGGAGAGGAAAATATATTTTTGTTACATACTCATAGTAAATTATTTTTAATAAATATTCTGTTTGTCAATAATGTAGTATATTTTAAAACAAAAAGAGGATATAAACGTGCATTTTATATTTTTATGTAACACTAGAAAACTGGGAGCTAGTAAGAATTTCAGTTGTCATGTACTATGATGCAAATTAACATACGTTTAACATACTGCTTTGAGACATGTCATCACTGTCATCCCAGACCACTGCAGATGACATAGTTATTGAGTTCTTTAATTGCTGTTTCTCCACATCATCCTTTTCATTTAGCACATCATGTGGCAGTTCCACTGTAATTATTTTAGACATTCTTTTCTTTTTAAAATCTTTCTAAAAAACTGCACTATGCAAGGTGTCACTAGTTTGTTGCTTTTGCATATTTTGTAAAGCATATAGTTGCTTTCTCTAAATTAGGATTTTGTGCCTGATTTTCTCTTGGTAGTTTCAATCAAGTGTCCTGAAATGGAGTTGTTATTCATTCAAAGGCTATTCACTTTAAGACAGGTGTTCATTAACAGCTTCAGAACACTCCACAAGCTCAGTATCGAATTGGATTGTCTGGTTGGATCATGCACATTTCCTGTTTATGTTCTAGATTTCATGAAAGGTATAATAAATTACATCACAGCACTAAAATGATACTTTTTTTTCCCCTCCAGACACTGATGAGCTGATAACAAGTACCTGAAGTTCTCACATTATTCTGTTTGTCTCTGCAGTCTGCAATTGAAACTGAAATACAAGTATAAATATATACAGTATTAATACAATTATTGTTGCAGGAAGTAGCTTCAAGGCTGTACTTTATCACTTCCCTTATTGATGTAGCACAACTGTACTACTATATTTAAATATCAAGTTTTGTTACCTGATAATTTAGCTTCATCAGCAACTCTGCTGCATGCTGTTTCAAAACATTCCCTTCGGAATAATAAAAGTAAAACATAAAATTATTCTGCCCATGCTCTGAAGGTGTATAGGTGTAGCTCCACTCAATCTGAACTGAAGGTGAGTGGTCAAATTTACACCCTGGCCATTTCACCCCCAGGAAAGAACCCCAGTACCCATTAAATAGTAGGCTGGGTGGGCCCCAGAACCAGTCTGGACATTTTGGGGAAGAGAATGGAATATGCACTCACAGAGGCATTGATAGTTTCTGTAATTTATAGAGGCTTGGTATGCTGCTGCTCTTCTGCACTGTTAAATGTTGTTAGTTTGACAGATGCTGTCTTGTAGGTGGTGATGCAAGGTGAATCATTGATGTCAAGGGAATGTGTTTACAACAGCAGCCACAATAAGCAATAGGACACATAAATCACTAGTTGACGGAGCAGATAAGTTGCCGATATAAATCATATGTTACTGCTGGATAATTCTAATTGCATTATTGCTGCTGTTCAGGTATCAGTGGTTGTAATTCAAATAGGCTTCATTTTGAAAGCAGTCTAGGTCACTCTAATGGAATGAATCCTGCTTCAAGGGTAGGGAACATGGCAGGGTACTTATTGTACAGAGTATCAGTACAACACCTAACATAAACAGTAATGTGGGAGAAGAAATTGTTAGATCATTTTTGTTATGAAAACTTTACAACACTGCCATAAAATCAGGCATTATTTTTGTAATTTTAGAGATAAGTGGCTATTTTGATAGCATATGCTGTTGCTAATTTTGTACTGTGTGTTAACCCCATTCAGAATGGATAGGGGGAAGTGCTAGAATAGTATCTTAAAACAGACCATGACTTTCACAATTTCTTCCTCATAAATCATTAACTGTTTGACACTACATAATTTTGTTGTGACTATAGTATTGTGGAATAAGCCATTACTCATTTCTTGTAACAAAAATAATGATGTCTCTTTCTGTGATTTCTCCTTCTGATCATAGTCATGACCCTTACACCTATGTGCCTTGTATGTAATTTGGAATGTAAACAATGTGATAAATCTATGAGACACAGACTGTACAGAATTTATGTATTGTTGAAGAAATATGATGCAGTGACAATAATGTGTCATTACATCATGACAGCCCTATTTTAACATACAATATAAAATGTGTTACTGTCCACATTTTCTGGACAATCTATTTATCAAGACAAGTGTATCAGTATTGTACATAGTATGATAAACTAATTGTAACATTATTTTAGGTAACTGTGATCACAATACTGTTCATAATTGGGCCTAGTGTTGTTACTATTGGATGTTAACTGGCCCTGTTGATTTGTGATTACTCTAGCACCAGTTAGTAGAATGCAGTGTATCAGTCATAGGACTATGTAACTTGTTAAATTACCATTTGCTTCTTTGGTTAATATTATTTTTTGCTGTGTGAGTGAAGAATATTAATGGTGGAGGGACTGTAATAATGAACTCAATTTAATGTGGTTAGGAATGGAGAGTAAATAATTCCAGCCTGTTGCACGATGACAAATATGTCGCACTTTCTCCACTGTTACTGACTGACAAACAAATCTTGAGACTGTACCAGAATTTTCTTTTTGGTTTAAACAGTAACACTAGGAAAATATTGATGAAAATCAAAATAGGCATCAGATGGTTCCTCCCCAAATTCATTACTGGATTACAGAACACTACACTATGAACACCCTTAACATATACTGGCATAGTACTCAGTTCTGTGATACATAGAACTGTGGAATTGGAATTATTTGGAAGTATGTTCATATGGTGAAGGTAAGAGAAGGGTGAACATAATTTGCCAGAATGAAGTACTCAAGTCCCTTGAATATTGTTAAATTTGTGAAGAGAGTCCAACCTTCACTTTCTAACGGTTATTTGAGTATCAAAATATTTACAGTTGTGTATGGCTGACCTTGTGATTGATCTTTTCGCCTTTTTCTGGTTCTCCACCCTTTCATCTGAGGATGGTAGCAGGCCCATTTACAAAATGCAGTGTTATTTTTGAATGTGAGATAGGCAAAGTCCAGAAATTTAGTACTCCTAGGGAATTTCGTTCAGTATGTCAGTGGTTACGTATACCCTTTTCAGAATAATAAGAAATGCAGCATTTTGGGAAATTCCTGCTAAGTCACATTTACATTTTTATGAGATAATGGACATATACAAAACATTTCTTTTCCATCTTTTTTACTATCCAGTAGTAGAGTGACATGCTAGGCAGTGAATGGGTTCTTTAGCATTAGGTAATCACACTCACTGCACCGTCTAATTGGCGGATTTTTGCTATCTTCTGGGATGTGACACCAAGTACTCTAAAGGACACACCATTATATCCCACACAATAGTGACTGTCAAAATCACCTCTCTCAGATCCTCAGATCTCCCTGAATTGGAGATTCCATCCACACTTGGAAAACATTTTCAGTAAAACTAATTTACTTAACACAGTTTTAATCACAGCTACTGAAAATGACCTCCTCCAACAGTCAATCATGTTTCAAATTCTTTGCCACATGTTGAATTTCATGTTTCATTATTTCTGAAATAACACTGGATTTTATCTGTAAAGGCCCCAGCCAAAGTTGGTGGATTTTCTCTCATATTTCCCTACAGATAACAAATTAGGAGACATGTATGGCATAACAGTTTTGTGTCTCTGCTCTCATTGGTTTAATTACTTAAAAAAATTGAATACCTTAGGGTAGAGTGCACTGGGCCAAAAATGTATGTTTGATCTTTCTTTATCACTTTTGTTTGAAACATGTTTTTACTTCAGGGCAAAAATTAATTTTTATTTGTACTTCAAATATTTCTTGACTGATGAGGGATGAAATTTAGTATAGATGAAGTCCACATAATGCTGCAGATCATTTGTGAGTTTCGTGATAATTGATGCCATGAAAGCTGCACTTTACTTCAGGGAATAAATGAAGTTTTGCCCATATTTTCTACTTTTTTTATCAGATTTGGATAACATTCAGTACAGATGTCCACAACAATTTATTGGTGCTTTTTGAGGTTGTGAAAATCAGTACAGTGAAATCCATGCTTCACATAAGGATGGTAAATTAATTTCTGTCTGTACTCTCCCATCTGCATTCAAATTTAGGTGAAGTTTGGCGTGAAAGGTCCACACATAATGCTGTTGAGCAAAAACAGGTTTAGTGAAAATTGATGCAGGAAAGACTATATTTTTCCTATAGGCATAAATGCAGTTACATTAAGTGTGTAATGTCAGATCATATAACAGTTTGAAAATGAACTCCTTGGCAAAGTCTGTGCACTCTGTCATGGAGTGTATCATTTTCAGTCATGTTGTTACAAACACAGTACAATGGATGCAGTCCAAAGATTGAATTACTGCAGAAACAGCTGTTGCTTAGTTCTGTATCTTACCGTGGGTGGACACAAACCGCAAATAGTGCTGACAACTGACTGGTTACAAGCACAAATGTGTAATGAATATAATGTAATCTGTACACTTTCATGGCAGCAGTATTGCAGGAGTCTGTCTAGGCTTGACTCACTGGATGCCTGCTGCTCACTAGCAAAGTAACTGTATGCACACAGTGTAACTGTTAGATATCGACTTGGTGTTCTCAAGAAAAGCAGTGTTGTATGCATACAGTTTTATATGTTCAGTGATTTGTACTGCTATTTATAGACACAAATTGTTAATGTGGCTTACACAGTTGGTTTATATAACTTATATAGTGGATTTCGGCTGTGCTGTACAGGATGTTATTACCTCAAATATGTTTGTCTTTAATGTAAGATAATAGTATAATTCAGTTTGTGTGTTGTTTTAAGGATATTTATGCAAAGTTTCTGATTTGTATGTCATTGATTTGTACCTGCATGGCAGTTTATGTGCTGTTGATTTCCACAACTGAAATCCTTTTTTCATCACATTGCCATTTGTGTGGCATTTACATGTTGCAGACAGGCGCATGCACCCGTGCACACATCTTCCATAACCATCAGATTCTGGAGTTTGTATTTTCATTTTATAATTGTGATTTTATTCAACACCTTTTCCACATCCAGAGATGTAAGACATAGATACTGCACTGTTTGTTGTAGAATTATCAAGTAAAGAATTATTAACTACAGTTTGCATGTTCTCTTATATATATATATATATATAGCAGGTGCACCTGATTTTGTCCTGGGAACCTATTGAGTGGACAGCTAAAATTTTCTGACTTACCACTCGAACAGCACTGGTCCATGTACAGTATCTTCAAATAACATTAAGCAGTGGTTATGTTGCACACAAAAAGTTAATGGAAAATCGTACCCTATGTATTCATGTATCTATAAACTACATGTTAGTGTATGTCGTGCAATTTGCTTGTGCACCTTTTTGTTAGATCAGGTGAAAGGTGCTTCTAATACCATTATAAATTTTTTCTTATGCCCTCCATGTATGTGACCAACACCTGATCAATCAGCATTCCCATTTTCTTGGAATCTAAAATGCATGGTTGCATATTGAGATTCAGGGGATGGAGGCTCTTTCTGAGCAATAGAAGAGTAATGTGCACTCATCTGCTGTTGGATCAACATTTCTGGCATAAGATGTTTGTGAAAAAACAGCCCCTTAGCACTTTCATTATAGATGACTTTTATCATTTTCACTCTTGTGAAATTCAGGGTGAGAATCATCCCTTTGTCTCACAGTTATCATCTTGTCTTTTCCTCTTCCTGTGCTGGTGTATGACTAATACACCCAGTTGTTTGCTATCACTGGTTCAAGTACTATCTGTAGATGTACTGCCATCATCAGAAGTCTCAGTATCCGGCTTCAGTGTCATCATAAATTCTCTTATTTGTCCACATTTTGGTTCCTGATTGTTTTCCTCAAAGCTGTTGGCATCCTTTAACAATCCACAATTCATGTCTGTAATACTTGATTACTGCCAAGTGACCAGCTCTTCAGATGCAAAGCATATATAGGGGGAGAGAGAGAAAGAAAGAGAGTATTCGCACACTTCTGATAGTCTGCACATCTACGAGGCTTATTTCCTAAAATATTTCCTATAAAATGTGGGTACATCATGTACTCTGGTGTGCTGTATAATGCATGAATAATGACAAAAATTTACAATAGTTATCAGGTGCGTTCCAGAATTGCGAGAAGTGACTTAACTTTGTCGTATCTGTCTGCATGGAAGAACTTGGCTGTCACTGGACAGATTTTCATGAAATTTGATATTTGATGATTTTTTGAAAATCTGTTAAGACAGTGCATGTTTCATTAAAGCAACAATGGTTACACGAATGTGTCTCAATGTTATGTTATACACACGTTGCCTGGTTTGTTTTTAATTTCTTTAGTTCATGGTAAAACACAGGAATATACCTGAAGGACAACATGAAGGATAATTTTAGAACAGAAATGTGCATTGTGTGTATCTGGGGTCCTCCTGGGTTTTCTGGGTCTACTGATTTTGCTGGACCTTACATGTATCATTCTGCTTCACAACACTTCCATTTAGGGGAGGGTAAATTCTAAAACTAATGTAGCAGGACTGTGAACTGTGCTGGCATGTTTTCTGGGTACATACATTGTGTCAATATTGCTTGATAATCACTAGTTTAAAGTTCAAAGCTGATGTAGGTGGACTCTACTGGTATGTGTTCTAGGTATGTGCACTGTTGTGTTAATACTGCTAGACAGTCATGGGTGTATGCAGTTGACACACCTCAAACATTTGGGGGGGGGGGGAAGTCAAAGTAATTGTTTACAAAAAATGTACAGAATAGAATCATGCATTATGCTACTTTCTACAAACGTTAAAACATGTAGGAAGAGGGAAATGATGATGGGGTGTATTGTTGTCCATTGTTAAACTACAAAATTGACCTTTAATGCATCATTTTTAAGGGTTGTTGATGGGAGCGATTCTGTGAACAGAAATTACAGTTGAACTTGGTTACAATGTCACAAAAGAGTGTTGTTATAACTGAGGAGTATAATGTTATGGTTAACATTGAGGAATTAATTGGTGCCACAGAATATTTGAGAGTGCAGACAGGGTGTCACAGAAAACTATTTCCATTGTTTGGCTTTTCTGTTACAAGTTTTGCATAAAAATGGATATCTTAAAACAAATTAGTGTCTACAGTATTTCCTAGTTAATACTGTGCTATGCAACAAACAGAATTGATGAAACTAAGGAAAAAATTAATTGTTATAATGACAGTGCATGCCAATCATTGGAACAGTTGCTTCCTCTACACATTGCTGCACTGCACCAAGTATTACAAGAAACATGAATACATTTGCACTGTATTTCATGGTGTAAGAAGCAGTGCATTGAATTGTGTGTGCTTGAAGTCCATAATGTAATTCTGATGAAGTTAGAAGTTGACCATATGCTCATAACATACATATCTGTCTTGTGTCCTTGTATATAGACTTGTGCTCTTGCAGCCAGTCAGTTTTCATATATTTTGCATAAAATTATAATTTACAATTCATGATCTGATGACTGAAAAGAATGTCACCTTGTATTGACATTATTGTCCACTTTGAACATCAGCAGTGTGTACGTAGAGATTTCGAATAAATCATATTTTCCAGTTAAGTACACGGTCTGATAACCATTTTGCTGGCTGTTCTTTCCTGGGAAGACACCTGAAGGGGGTATTTTCTAAATCTTCGTTTTCTACATCCTACCATCCTCTGTAATTAGTTTTCATTCCTCAGACTCTCAACTAGTTTATCACCCAGATTAATCTGTCGGTTAGTACTGGTATGTAAAATTTAACAATGTTCAAACACAAAGAATGAAATAGAACATGAACAACAGAATGGGAAGTCCATCTGCATCCAGGAATGTTTTGATAAATGTATACTTTATAATTTGGGTGTGTATGTGTTAAAACTTTGTTGTGCAATGATAAGGAAAGGCATGTTTTTGACATGAGCTATACAAGGCCTCATTCTGCCAGGATATGGCACCACATTACTGAGTAATTGGTGTATTATATTTTCAGACCGTACATTGGTGTGTCATCTTCAGAGGTCGCATATCCCATTAAGAAGCGCGTCATGGAACGTGGATGAAGAATTTATTAATTGGACATTCCACCCTTGAAGATAAAACCACTACGTTGCCTCCGGACGACAAGCACGAACTACCCAGAGACGCGGCGCCTTCGACAGCCTAAAAAGTCGCAGGGACTGTATGTTTCTTACCTGATGATAGCGTGGAGACCAGCTTCTGTACTCATGCCGTGAAAGGTCGAGGTTGTTCTCTTGAGTCATTCATCATACTTATGATATCTTATCGATTATCTATTGCGCAAGGTCGCCAGAAGATGGTTTTGAGTTGCGCATCTATATTATTTCGTTAACACGAGGTTGTGTAGTCCCCAGCACGGATCGGAGAAAGAATTCATGGCTTATAAAGGTGAGGACGTGGAATGTGATGTAATGTGGTTCTAAGTTTGAATATGTAGGTGATAGGTGCCTACGAAACGTTGGGTATCAATCTATCAAATTGTACTGAGCCATATCCGAACGTATGGCATTTATTTGTATTAGCTGCCATTTGAATCTCAGACCAAGGGGTGTAAGCCTAAAGCCTGGTAGCATCTGTGGAAGATGGGCGACAAGCTAGTTGCGAAAGGTGGGTGTTGTAACTTCCGAAGCAACAGACTTAAATATTTTAATACGGATATACATCAGGGTAAGAATTGTACGGTATAGTACTTTTTGCTTCTGAGTGAAGTTTCATGCATAATAACATTCAGAGGTTGTCATTAGAACGATAGTAACTGCCGTTGATTAGACCGGTCACTCCACGTGTGTTTGTATTTGTTGAAAGAGACTGTACACTTAATACAAGTCGTAGTGAGCGCCCCGCGCGACCTGTTCGGATAGGCGTTATTAGCCACTGTAAATGTGCTTTGGTTTATGAAAGGTGATGCATTTAGCATCATGTTATGACTGATATTCTAACGTGTGCACGTGGGTATCATGTGACGTAGAATTCCCATGCTACTGAGGTTCTTACATCTGTAAATATTAGTATTAATATTACGGTCATCTGGCTTGTTACGCCGATTATTTGTGTAAATAGATACCAGGGTTTCGGTGGAATAGGATTGAAGGCCTCTGGAATCTGACATGCTGTTATTGGTTGAGAGTTTTCGACAATTTGAAGGATGAACGCGCGTTCATCTTCAGCAGTTGTTAAGTGCAACGATACTTCGAAACGTCGGAAGACACTTTTCCACCGACATAGCATCACATCCCAGAAAACTTGAATCCTCAACCACAACGCAGTGAGAACCGCAAATCTCGGATTTCGGAGGAACCAGTAGCGTCCATCAAGAGGGTTGCAGATGAACCAACATAGAATAGGACACTTGTCATATTTTCGCACGATTCCTTGATCTTGCCAGTAGACTAGTCATTAATGCTGACTGTGCTGACCTGGCTCATACTTAACCTCAGCACTAGATATAGGTGAGCGGTCAGCTTTATGACCCTGCCACTCTAACCCCAGGGAATGAACCCATGGTACCTCTTAAATAGGAGGATGGCTGGGCCCCGCATCTAGTTTGGACATTTTGGAGAGTAGAACATTTATTGCCATTTCAGGGAATTGAACCACAATTCCATGGTCATCCAGCCAGTTGCTTAGTCATTGTGTTGAATGTGCTGCTTAAGTTCAGTGGCAACCATAATGCGGATGTGTTGAACTTGTGGTCTGCTGTAGGTGTTTAACAAAAATGTTCCCCTAATTAGCTTAAACTCATGATTTAGTAGGCCAGTTGGGCATAACTACCTCCGCACTTCTTCATTACTGCTGGAATGGCTGTCTTCTTGAATACAGGCTGTTCCTCACAATTACTAAAAAGTTTTGCAGCTTACACAAGCAGATTGCTGATGTGGTCCACTGCAGGAAAATTTGGGTGCTTCATCATGTATATGTGTTGTCAGCACAGATGTTGACAGTAACTGATGAACTCTGTTAACATTATTTCCCTATATTATGTTATATATAGTTGTGCATAATATAAAGTTTATTGTGATACTGTGATAGTGATGAAATTCTTTAATTTGAACTAGTACTCAGAACATTGGGTCAAACCCCTGTCATGTAAGGCAGAGAAATGCAGTAATTTAAAATTTTTTTTTAGGGAGGTAGTACTAAAACCACATCCACAAGAGCACCACACAGGTTCTTGTCCTGAGCCAAATTAATTCAGTGTACATCCTGCCATCCTGTCTCTCTTTAAAGTTTATTTTAATATCCCATCTATGCATAGGTCTTCCAAGTGATTTCACTCTCTCAGGTAAAAGGTAACATGAAGTCCCAGTGCAAAACTTGAAGGCATATAGTGGAGTGGAGCTGTACCTACACTTATTGTTAATATTGGTATTAGATGGATGAGTCATCAGCCTTATGCCCTGGGTACTTTACTCTTGGGGAAGGAGTCCCTGGTGCTTGAGGCTTGGTTATAGTCAGCATGGACAATTTGAAGAAGAGAAAGTTTTGTGTACATTTTTCATTTCCTGCATATGTACTGTATACTCTGCCAATCTCATCCACTGTAAACCAGGTGGTATCACTTGCAAGACTTACTGATGTGGACCATTTGAAGTGAAGAATCAGATGACATATTTGGGTCTTTGTCGTGGGTTGTTCTCGTTTGGTTGCAGTAAGAACTGGAACATGAATGAGACACGTGCGAAGTGGCAAATGTGATCTACCTGTAACTTCCACATTTCCATTTGCATTTCATACTTCCTTTATGTTAGAGGTTGTTGTTGTAGTAGACTGGTATGGGAGGTCCAAAATTAAAATGTTCACAGGTCTGACTCAGTTGTTGTGTGGTTTTACTCACTTTCTCCAGGCAGGTCTGGGTAAGGGTCTTGATAAGGCTGCTGTTACTTCCTTGCAATTCAGCATTTATCTTACCATTCTGCATTATACAGTTTGAGGAACCAATAGCATTAGAAAGTAATTAAGCTTGAAAATTTTGGTGTGGCTCTACTGTCTTTATGTTTGATGTGTTTAATCATATATTCTGGCGATGTAACTGTTATTTACTGTTCCAGGCTGTCCAGGGATTATGGCACGTTCATTAGTCTTCGTGTCTGGTAATAAAAAGAAGACAGAAGAATTTGTTGCCATAATGGGGAAGTCATTCCCATATAAGGTAAATTGTTGTGTCCTACATGCATACTTGATGTGCCCTTAAGTGTAGATTTGATTGCTTGATATTTACTGTCCTACACCACCATATGCTGCTCGCTGAAAAGTACTAGCGAACAGCCTAGCATGCCATCAGCTGTTCTCCATGGTTTTAATGGGTACCTTGACACAGGAAACTTGGCGGAGTAAACTGTCTATTACATGCCTGTGTTTTAAGATGTTTTATGGTTTTGAAAACCTCGTATCACTAGTTGATACACTACAGTATTGATTTAAAATGAGTTTCACAAAAGGAACGTTGTAAGTCTGTGTGTCATTTTGGTCCTGTGTGCAGTCCAGAGGAGGAAGATGTGCGAAACTGTCATTTCTAAGAAGTGAAGACGTTTAGTCTATCAGCAGGTTTGTCACCAGTGAAATGATGAAGCCTGTTGTTTGTTGCACTTGTCTGTTTTCTCCAAGCTGAATTTCATGGCTTTACACATGGAAGTAGTGTTGTAACTCTCAGGACATTTTTTTTTTTTATTGTAGTCCCTTCCATCTGCTTCATCTTTTGACCCTGTTTGCCTGTTGGATGGGGTGTACTTGGGTGTTCTTTCCCATGATATTTCAGTTGTCATACATGCCACTGTCAGGTTGGTTGCAGAAACATCACTGTCACAGCCTGGGTTAAATATCAGTTCAGCAATATTGTTTGACTGTTCATTCTCTGTCCTTTCGAAGTTCAGGCTCTGTCTTTTGAAGCGCTTGCTCATGCGCATGCGCGTGCACGTGTGTGTGCGTGTGCACTTGTAGTGTTAGAAACACAAATAGGTACTTGCTTAAGAAGCAGCAGACAGAGAAATTGTTTTCTTTTCATTAATAAACTAGCCTTCAAAGAATCTGTGAAGATACAGAATTTCTTCAAACACATTGCAACCAGAAGAAGGCTGTAAGATCTGACCTACAGGGCCATTCGTGTATGAGGAGGAATATGCAGACCTTGTCGAAAATGTCTTGCACATTTTGTACAAAGCAAGTAACTTGTTTTAAAAACTGAAGGCAGGAGTAGAAAACAGCAGCAGATTGTGTGTAAAGGGTGGTATAATAGGGACTCATACAACCTGAATGATCACACATTCCTATGCATGTAAATAGATTCAGTCTTTAAAATATTGGCTTTTGTTTGGACCTACTAATGGCATTATCCTAATTTGTATAATTTACTTCTAAATGGCTGCATGTCAGAAATGTAAATGTCCTTACAAAGCAAACAGACCCACAGCTGGCACAGGATGTACTTGACATTTAAACCTGTCCTTTAAACGGTAACAGAAAACATATGATTATGTTGCATTGCTGTGAGCGTAAAAGTTGAACTTGACTGTTCACAATTAACCCACCAAGCGGCATGCTCTTTTGTTTGTAAATTCATCCTCAGTAGCAATTCTGTATTCTTAAATGTTACATTTTGTTTGAAGTGTAAATAAAAATTCAACTTATTTTATTACAAAATTTTGAATCAGTAGTTCTTTTGGGGAAATAAATATGTACACACTTGCAGTCATGCATGTAGTATTGTGTGTCAGTGTTTCATTTATCCTACTTCTACAGTCCCTGTCCCTGTTGTAATGCTGCCTTATTAGTGTGTATGTGACGTGTATTGCTTATGGTCATATTTTCATATATGTACCACTGTTGCACTTGTATTGCAAAGATAAAACAAGGTGAGCAAAGTACTTAGTTGTGCTATTTGATTTTATGGAATACCACTTTCAGTACGGTCCAGAGATCAAAAAAAGGCACTTTGACATTGTGCAGGTCTGATCTCACATCTGACAAAAAGTAATTTTGTTATTGTGGTATTTTTATGCTTGTTTCCAGGTTGAGAGCCGTAAGATAGACATAGTTGAATATCAAGGGGAAATAAATGATATTTGTATTCAGAAATGTAAAGAAGCTGCCAGGATTGTGAAAGGGCCTGTTCTTGTTGAAGATACTTGCTTATGCTTCAATGCTTTGGGTGGTCTTCCAGGTACAGTGTGAACAAGAAACACCTGTCTTACTTGTAGCAACATCACTTCACTTGTTAAAGGATGTATGTGCATGCTTCTAGTGCAGAATAAGGTAGAATTTAATTGTAGCTTGAACACAATTTATCTTTCAGTATATGAATCTTTACTATGTATTGTATTATGTAGTCAAAATGTCATATTAGGCCAGTTTCAAGTCAGATGCATATAAAAAGTCTGTTGAGAATTGAAATATATTTACATTTTATGTGCTCTGAAGTTCAGAGGAACTGATATCTCATTCTTTTGATGTGGTGTAAGTATAGTTCACAAATGCGCTATATCTAAAGATGTGTTTTTATCCTTGTCCTTACAGTAATTAGTTTTTTTATTACAACAAACTAACGCAAAAATATATATCACAATGCTTTCTCTTTGTGTAATGCAGTACAGACTATATTGTATCATTCAACGACAACCAAATTATGTTTTAATCTTATTCTTTATGGAATTACAATTTTAACAATTTTAATTTTAGAAATTTATGTAAGTTAGCGAAACGCAGGTTTTAGAACTCCCTGAGGATGATACAGTTGAAACATGTAGGAGTGAGCATTATATAAAGAGAAAATATTGTGATATATATTTGTGCATTAGTTGGTTGTAATAAAACAATATAAAGATGCATGGTACATGCATTAAATATATTGTTTTGTGTAATGCTGAGCTGGATTAATATTCCTGCTAAAAGAGAGCTGTATAAAAGAAGAATGTTAATATAAGCATATACTGATCTCCCTTTATTGAAAGACTGTAAGTTGGGAGTATCTGACATTTCATGAGCTAACTGTAGGTATAATGAAATGTCTTTTGTGTGTGTGCATGTGCACTTGGGCGTGTGCGTGCATGAGAGGTTGGAGTGGGAGAGTCAAGGTTAAGTTAATAAGATGGGGGGCTGACATCCACCAAGCCATGTTTCGCCATAATGTACTTCGCTGTGGTGACAGAATGAGTCCGTCTGTGGGACTGGAACAGACTTCATGCATCTCTTCTTTTCTTTTTCAAGTCTGATTGTCTCCCAGTTAATGTGCTTTAGATTTATTTGACAATCTGTGGCATCCAGTTCATCAATGTTACAACTAATTTCAAATTTTGAGCAGGTGATTGCTGCCTACATATTGGATCAGCTTCAGAGTCCTTCTGTCCATCTCTAAATCATTTAAACCATTTGAAGACATGTGTGAGGTAGGAACTTCATTTTTGTAAGCAGCTGTTAGCTGTTCACATGCTTCTGTAGTTGTTGTTCTGAGATTGAAGCAAATCATGATGTTTGCTCACTGTGCTATATGACAACAAAGAGAAACACAACTTTAACATGAGGTTATTGTGGATGAACTGATTGAAGTAGAACTTCAGTGTCACTAAATATCTGGTTTTTATAATGTGAAATAAGAGGTACTGGCAACATTTGGTTTACATGCCAAACCATACTTGTGCAGTGGAACTTTACTGTTCGTTCATGTGAGGTTTTGCTAATGATGTACCAGACACTTCCAACTGATAACCTTGCATTTAAAGGTCGTCTGTGTCATAATATATTCATACTCATATTCATATTCTTGTTAATTAGAAATATTAATCCAACAGGTCCAGTATTCTGTTATGTTGTGGAACATAATGAAATAAAAAATGTAATTAAATTATAAGAAATGATAAATTCTCATCTTTAAGATATGCTGCATTTTTGTATCATATTGGAATCATGTGAAGGAAAATGAGGTCTCCATTTCTCTGATCATCATAACTCATGGAATGTACATAACAAGTTGACTGCATTTTATGTGAGCAATTGCATATGTTTACTGGCAAAACATAATAGGCACATGACCCATAGACACATGCCATTGTAAAGAATAACTTGGGAAGATATTTTTGCATGCATATGTATGAAGTAATTTCAACACTTGGCAGTAGAATACAGAATAGAACCTTCTACCATCTTGAGTGTAGCAAGCAGGAATAACCTGTCTCAGAAGCCAAAAACTGAATATTCACCTTGCAGACCCTCACTGTCACCAGTTAATGCATTCTTCTGGTTCTGTACTGGGCAGTACAGCTAAACCACGTTATGATGTATTGAGTGTTGCGACAAGATTCAATGTAATCTTATTCTGTGGTCCTAAACTTTATACCATTTTGTATTTTTTACAGTTACATGTTAATGTCATTTAATGTATTGTTGCACAGACACCTAACAAGTCATGTGAGTACAGAATTTGGAGAAAAAAATACAAATATGATATTTTGATTCAATAAAGATTATAATGTGGACTTGATACTTAAGTACATTATATTCTGTACATTTGGAATTAAGAAATACCTCACATTGACTTGGTAATGGCTGATTTAACTGAAACATGTAGTCATAGTTCATTTCAGTTAATAAAAGTAATTTGATATTCTTCTTATTAATATAATAGTTGTGGAAAATGGAGTTTTTATTTATTTATTTATTTATTTATTTGTATCATATAATTACAGCAGAATGTACCAAATTTAAATGTATTAAAAACCTTAGGAGGTTGTTCTTTACAACAGTGTGTGTTTAATTTTTGTATGGCCGTTACTTTCTTAAATTTTAGTAATCACTGACATAATTTGTAATCACTCTGTATATTTTAATCCATTGTAAATATTTTATGTGCAAGATGGTCTAACATGATAGGATGAAACATGCCATCTTGACTGTGTAGTAGAATACATACTGAAGTTGTATAAACTGACAACAGAAATTTGTTTTCATTGAAGCTGTAATTGAACCAACACACAACAGAATGTAACACTAAGAAGATAGAATATACCTATTCTGGTTGGGGTGAATGGGGAATTAGGGTTTGATTTGACAGGTGCAGAGATTTTTCTCTTCTGCTCTGTGCCCTTTATGCCTGTAAAGGCTGGGATAGTATGTTCAAATAAGTTGTGATCCTGCTGTCAATTCCTTCATCATTTTCCAGTTTTGCGTGACATTATATATTGTCCTTATTTGAAACAAAAAATTAAATAACCCAACATTTAGTTTATGAAGTTTCTTCTGGCCATGCAGTGAAAGTGTCAGTCCTTCACTCATTGTTTAAATTGTAATTGGATGAAGCAATATGCAAGCCTATTTGCAGGAGGGCTGAAACCACTCTGTTCATTTGTTTGTGTAGAACATCATTCTGTCTTCTACCTTGAAATTCTTGACTGACAAAATCCTATGCTATACTCATTTGTTTCCTCTCCATAAATTTCCTGCAACATATGGCATTTTATAGAGTTTCTCTGTCTTTCCATTCAAATGCTGGACATTACCTACAAATAGGCTGTCACCCCCTCCAAAATCATTGTGTATTTGCTGTTTATGGCCATCGTCATGCCTCATTAGATGCTATGGAGATCTCTATCTGAACAACTTTTTTAATAACCTTAAGAATGGATCAGTCACATTCTTGCAAACTTTATATCCAGCATCAGTTATAACTAAATTTTTGTTTGTAGTGTGGTACAATTTTCTGTGCTGTCAAATGGTGAAGAGTTCTCTGTTTTATTCCACAGGACCGTACATTAAGTGGTTTCTGGACAAGCTTGGACCGGAAGGGTTGTACCGGATGTTGACAGGCTGGGAAGACAAATCTGCTTGTGCTATATGCACATTTGCTTACTCACCAGGTGATGAGAATGATGAAGTGCTTTTCTTCCAAGGGAAGACAGAAGGTCATATTGTTAGCCCCAGGGGCACCCGTGAATTTGGATGGGACTGTTGTTTCCAGCCACTTGGTTATGAAAAAACTTATGCTGAATTGCCTAAAGAAGAGAAGAACAAGATTTCTCATCGGAGTCTAGCACTTCAAGAATTAAAGAAACATTTTTTTAATGAAGAGGAAAAGCTTTCTTCATAACAGATAAGCTAGAGATAAATTTAATTAGTGATTTTTTGAATTCTTGTGTGGTACAGACTCAGGTCTTTGTGTATGTCTAGAGAGTTAATTACACTATGCCAAAGTTTTCAGATATGTGTGTGTGTGTGTATTGTCCTTGTGTAATAAGTTACAAAATAAATGAAGGCATCCAAAATTTGATGTGCATTTCTTGCCTCTCCCATTCCAGGTATGGTCCCAGTCCATCCTCCCTTGAGTGGTAGTGGGAGAAGAAGTAAGTCACACATCCTCATTGTGTAATTATTTCCACTCCTCATTTACCTCCTTAGGCCAGAATTTATCATTTTTTAAACAAGACTTAGGTATACCAAACAACCATGCAAAACATTAAACAACAAGATATTTGCACCCCATATTTCTTAATTTTTGTAATTTAGAAATGAGGATAGGGGGACCACGGTAGCACAGTGGTTAAGGTGCTGTGCTACAAATCAGAAGGTCACTGGTTCAATCCCAGATGGTGTTTTTGGAATTTTTCATTGACATAATCCTTCTGATCGCACTATGGCCCTGGGGTTGACTCAGCCTCTGACGGAAATGAGTACCAGGAGCATTTCCTGGGGGTAAAGGCGGCCGGTGCGTAAGGCTGACAACATTACCGCCATTGTCATGTAATCTAGGAAACTTAACTTCCTGGAACCCTTTGGGCCACTCCAGGCCTGTAATGGGATTGCTTTTTAGAAATGAGAAAAGATAATGGCAGTGTCTAAAGTGGGTAACAAACGTTTTGCTAGTTTATTATTTCCTTAATTTTATTGTGAACTAATTTTTTTTTCTGTTGCTATTTCCAGGTTTCAGATCAGGTTAACACTTTTCAAAGTATTTTATGTTTAAATAATATTTATTGTACAAAAACTTTTAAAATTATTTGTGGAATATGTCTTTCTTTGGGGGTGTGTTGCCATGTAGCCCGCATGCAGGCAGAGGTGACATATTCCCCAGAAATGTTGATGCTTATCTACCAAGCTACATGGCTTCACATTCTGAAAGAAAGCTATCTTTGTCATCACTACCATGCTAACTTCAAATCTCACCAATAATTTGTTTGTTACTATTATGTGTCTATTACTGATTGCAGTTTCATGTTATATTGTCATGCTTCATTTGATGTATATTTGTTTCTAGATCAGTTTCTTTGCTGGTATGTAAACAAATTTTCACATTATTCTTTGCAGTATTCATGTTTTAAGGTAAAATTGTATCAGATTAGGGCACATGCATTCTACATTTTCTGATCCTGCTGTGACTTTCCTGATGGACTGTTCAGAGATATGTGAGAATGCTGTGAGATATGTAGTTTCTTTCTGTAATATTGTGGGTCAGAGATGAATTAGACAAACATTTGTTTATTTAGATTTCTCAGTTACAGTTTTATACAGTAGACCTATGTAGTATTTTGGATGTTATCTATCATCATGAGTTTTTTCAACCTCAACATTGTGGAAAATGGATCTCTCTGCCATTGGGTTTAAGGAAAGAAATATTCTACTTAGGCCTCTTAGAAACATTGTTTCTAAGACCCATAAGATGATGGGCACAGTCTAAATGTCATGTTTATTGTAGTGCACTGTTATTGGAACATTCAGACATACCTATTTTGTGTGTGCAGCATTTATTGCCACTTGAATTATAGACTCTTTATCAGGTCAGGTCTTTCAATGAAACTGTTGACCTTTTTGCAGTGTGTGTTAAACTACTGACTTGCTTGAAGTTCATGGCGTTTTATACGGTGTGTCTTGTATGGTGTGTGGCTAAAACAGATTGACTGCTATTGTGCAAAATCAGCAGTTGCCAGTTGACTATGCTGTGATCCTAAAATGGGCTCTGACAGAACCCTTGACCCTGAGGCATAACCATTAAGGCACTTTTGTTGCCATGAAGAAAATTCAGGTGACTATCTGCTTTGTTCACAAGGATTTTATGGAAGTCTGTTGTGTCTTCCTATATGTCTTATGCATACACAGTCTAGTGTGTAAATAAACATGGGCCCTAATGCAAACAAAGATGGTTGCAGTCATATAATAAGAAGTGTTAAGACATAGCTGGAAAAAATGTGGCAGCACACAGTCGGCTGATCTGTATTGTGTAACTTCGTACATTGTATCCGCAACATTGGCTCCAGTAAGCGAGACCGTGAAAGTAAATCTAACAGTGAAACAGAAATTAGAAAATTTAATCAGTTTGAAGTGTTGTGATATTTTTGTCACCTTATGTATGTAGGTACTGGTGTTTTCCAAAATTATGGCTAGTTCTCAATGCAGAGAAAAATGGTTGTAGGTAATGCCAAAATGTTGGGACAGAATTTAGAAACAAATTGAAATGAAAATGCCAAAAGAGTATGCCAGTAAAGCAGTTACTGTATTTCGTGTAACATGGAAGAAGGATTTTGGTTTTGAATTGAAGGAAATATTTGGTAACTGGAAAAGTTCTTTTTACAAAGGAGCCTTGAAATTTGATAGGAAAAGTAAAAGAGAAATGCTCTAGGATGTGCACATGAGATCACACTCTCAAGAAAGAGATATAACTGCAGAAGTATTTTGTACTCTGCACTGTGAAAATGAAATTAATTTTCAAGCACATCTGTTCAAGATTGCTCCACAAATGCATAATTCGTGTTGTTAGCTACATTGCAACTGAATGAAAAACAGTTTGGTGGGGACAACTTGAATTTAGAAGAATAGAATTTCCATAATTGGTGGCTGTTATGGTTTCATCTTTTGTCTTATCTGTAATACATTGTGTCTTGTATCTGTTAAGAGACATATTTTATCTGACTAAATACTTGATCGGTACTAGGCCAGTTACATTATATCACGTTCATAAGGATGTCAGGTGCCATACACTACATACGCTATTTATACTGCCTGCAGTCTGTCATTGTTGGTGTGCAGCACCAACGTGAGTTATATTTTCCCCATTGCTCTTTTGGTCATTATATAATTATCAGTATTGGCCTTGATTTACATGTTCTTTTAAAAATGGGTATGGTTGTCCCTCTTTTTTTTTTTTTTTTTTAAATATATATTTATATTTTTTTTTTTTTTTTTTTTTTTTTTTTTTAATTAAAAATAATAATTAAAAAATTATTTTAAAAAATAAAAAAAAAATCTAAAAAAACAATTATAT
>Ga0123354_10000775_pt1 | contig 34627 bp, 29 predicted proteins | sample TergutLab28metaG_2_FD_97872 | JGI IMG/M metagenome (GOLD analysis project Ga0123354, IMG submission 97872) | Labiotermes labralis P4 segment gut microbial communities from Petit-Saut dam, French Guiana - Lab288 P4 | ecosystem: Host-associated > Arthropoda: Insects > Digestive system > Gut ... | reverse complement strand
GACTTTGCGAGTCGGTTCAGGTCTAGCCGACCTTTGCTTGAGCGTTTAGGCATAGTGGTCTGAGTATGCACAAGCCGATTCGCGCCGTCAACCATCCAAAATTTCAAACTGAGACACTACCGGCTGTCTGGCGTCGCGCCGTGCTGTGCTCGCGTCAATACTTGCGCCACCGGCGCGAAACTCCGGCGATGTTCGGGGCAAGCGCCGTGTGTCGCCAGCGCCGCCAGATGCGCCGCCGTGCCGTAGCCTTTGTGCTGTCGAAAACCGTAAGCCGGATAACGCGCGTCCAGCGCCATCATTTGTGCGTCACGTACCGTTTTGGCGAGGATGGACGCCGCTGAAATCGCTTCCACATCGCGGTCGCCCTTGACGATGGCGCGAACCGGATACGGCACCATCGGCGCGCGGTTGCCATCGACCCAAACTTCGTGCGGCGCCAACGACAACACCGCCACCGCGCGCTGCATCGCCAACATCGTCGCTTGCAAAATGTTGAGGCGGTCGATCTCTTCGACCGTTGCTTCGCCCAACGCAAAAGCCAGCGCTTTATCGCGAATCTCTTGCGCCAACCGTTCGCGCGCTTTCGCCGACAACGCTTTGGAATCGCGCAAGCCGACGATGTGCTTCGCCGGGTCGAGAATCACCGCGGCAGCAACGACATTGCCCGCCAACGGCCCGCGACCCGCTTCATCGACTCCGGCAATCAGCGCTTCCATTTCACTGTTTCGTTTGAACATTTGCCAATTCTTCCAGCACTGCCGCCGCCGCGCGCGCGCCGGTATTGATCTTCAGCGTCTGCGCCATGTCGGCGAACGCCGCTTCGATCTCGCGCCGTCGCGGCGCATCGCGGTACAACGCCAACGCTTCATCGGCCAGTGCTTCCGGCGTCGCCGCTTCCTGCATCAGTTCCGGTGCAATGAAACGCTGCGCCAGCACGTTGGGCAATCCCACCCACGGCACTTCCAGCATTTTCTTGACAATCCACACAGTCAACGCCGAACTGCGATAAAAAATCAGGTGCGGGCAACGCGCCAGCGCCGCTTCCAATGTTGCCGTACCGGAAGCGACCAATCCCACATCCGCCGCTTGCAAAATTTCTTCGGCGCGACCGTCGATCAAAGTCAGGGATACGTCGGCGCTCGTGCCCGCCGCGCGCAACGCTTCAAAATACGCCCGCGCTGCCGGCGACACCATCGGCGCCAAAAAGCGCGCCTCGGGTAACGCTTGCCAAATGCGTTGCGCCGCCTCCACCAGCAACACCGTATGGTGTTTCAGCTCCGACATTCGACTGCCCGGCAACAACGCAAACACCGGCGCGTCGCCTTGCAAATCCGCCACAACCTGCAACGCCGCTCGCGCTCGCGCCCGCGATCCTTCGTCGGCAGCGCGCTGCGCCGCCGGGTGCCCTACGTAGGTAACCGGAATTCCGTGCGCTTCGTACAGCGGCGGTTCAAAAGGAAACAGCGCCAATACCCGATGCGTCGAAGCGCCGATTTTCGGAATGCGCCCGCGTCGCCACGCCCACACCGACGGACTGACGAAATGAATCGTTCGCATCCCCGCTTGTTTGAGCGCGCGTTCCATGCCGAGCGTAAAATCGGGGGCGTCAATGCCGACGCACAACGCCACGCCTTCGTCTTGCATGCGTTGAATCAGCGCTTTTCGCAATCGCCACAAGCCCGGCAAATGACCGATCACGTCAACGAAACCGTGCACCGACAAACGCTCCATCGGAAACCAGCTTTCCGCACCGAGCGCCTGCATGCGCGGCCCGGCGATGCCGACGAAGCGGGCTTCCGGCAAATGCGGACGCAATGCTTCGATCAACGCCGCTCCGAGCTTGTCGCCGGAGGCTTCACCAGCAACGAGACCGATTTTGAGAGGCGAGGAAGCGTTGTTCATGGGTGATTCTTCATAGAGGCGAGTCCAGCGCGGCAGAGCAAAGAATGAATACGTTACGTTTGAAAGTCAGGGGCAATTCCTTCTCTCCCGCTCCTTCGGAGCACCCTCTCCCTCAAGAGGGAGAGAGGAAAACACTTACCGCACAATCCCGCGCCCTTCCGCTTCGAGAAAACGCAGCAATACATCGAGCACCGGAAATGTCGCGGCCTCTTGTAAAATTTTTTCGCGCGCTTCTTTCAGCGTCAGTCCTTCGCGGTACAGCGTTTTGTAAGCGCGACGAATCGCCAAAATGTCTTCTGCCGAAAAACCGCGACGACGCAGCCCTTCGCTATTGATGCCCGCCGGTTTCGCCGGGTAACCGGCGACTGTTGTGTACGGCGGCGCATCCTGCAAGACGATGGAACCGGCCGCCACCATCGTGTGCGCGCCGATCCGACAAAACTGATGAACGCCGGAGAAGCCGCCCATCGTGACGTAATCGCCGATGTGGACATGTCCCGACAACTGCGCGCCGTTGGAGAACACGGTGTTGTTGCCCACGACGCAATCGTGCGCGATGTGGGTATAGGCAAGCAGCCAGTTATCGTTGCCGATCTGGGTGTCGCCACGATCCTGCACAGTACCGGCGTGAATGGTGGTGTACTCGCGAATGGTGTTGTTGTCGCCGATGGTAGTGGTGACAGGTTCACCGTGATATTTTTTGTCCTGCGAAATTTCGCCGATGGAACAAAACTGAAAGATGCGGTTGTGGCGTCCCAGCGTGGTATCGCCGGTCAAAACGACGTGCGGGCCGATCACCGAACCGGCGCCGATTTTGACTTGCGAGCCGATGATCGAGAAAGCGCCGACTTCGACATCGTCGGCCAATTCGGCGCGCGAATCAATCAGCGCCTGCGGATGAATAAGGGGCATCGTTGCAACCGTTAGTCGATGACTTGTTGAGCTTCGGCGGTTTTTTGCGCAGCGCTACGCAATGGCGGCCGCAACGCCGCCATCAGCACCGCTTCGCACGCGACTTTGCCATCGACCAGCGCGCGCGCCTTGTATTTGCCGACGCCGCGCGTGGTTCGGATCATTTCAGCTTCGAGCACCAGCACGTCGCCGGGGATGACTTGTCGTTTGAAGCGCGCTTCATCGATGCCGGCAAAGAGGATGATGCCGCGTTCGCCGTCGGGCATTTTGGAAGAGCCGCTCTTGTACGCCAGAATCACCGCCGCTTGCGCCAGTGCTTCGATCACCAGCACGCCCGGCATCACCGGATAATCGGGGAAGTGACCGGTAAAAAACGGTTCGTTCATCGTAACGTTTTTGATGCCGCGAATGAACACGTTGTTTTCAATCGCGACAATTTTATCGACAAGCAAAAACGGATAGCGATGCGGCAGCGTCGCGCAAATATCGTTAATGTCCATCAACACTTGATCCATGATTTCCCTCAGTCTTCTTCGTGTTCATTGGTTGCCGGAGTTTCAGCCTCCAGCATTTTTTCAAGCGCCCGCACTCTTTTGTACAGCGTATCGAGCTGACGCAACTGCACGGCGTTTTTCTGCCATTGCCGATGCGGCTGCACCGGATAAACGCCGCTGTACATTCCCGGCGACTCAATCGACGAGAAGATCGGCGTGGCCGCTGCGACCACGGCGCCGTCAACAATCGATAAGTGACCGCCGATCATCGCCGCGCCGCCGATCCGGCAATACTTGCCAATCTTCACCGAGCCTGAGATGCCGGCGCAACCGGCAATCGCCGCGTGCGCGCCGACGACGCAGTTGTGACCGATCTGCACCAGATTGTCGATTTTCGCGCCTTCTTCTACGACGGTATCGCCGAGCGCGCCGCGGTCGATGGTGGTGTTGGCGCCGATTTCGACATCGCTGTGCAACACTACGCCCCCGATCTGCGGAATCTTGATCCAGCGCCCGTTCTCATTGGCGAAACCAAAACCGTCAGCGCCGATCACGCAACCGCTGTGCAACACGCAGCGGTCGCCGATCACGCAACGCGGATAAATCACCACGCGCGGCGCCAAGCGCACGTCGTCGCCGATGATTGTTTGTTCGCCCACCGCGCAACCGGCGCCGATCACGCTGCGCGCGCCAACCACCGCGTATTCACCGATGGAGGCGTGCGGGCCAATCGCCGCATCGGGCGCGACTTGCGCGCTCGCCGCAACGGTGGCGGTCGGATGAACACCCGCCGGAACCGGCGGTTCCGGATACAAGAGGTTGGCCGCTTTGGCGTAAGCCGCGTAAGGATTGACAGCGAGTAAACGCGCTTTAGTAGTCGTCCACGAGGCCGCTTCGCGCGGCGACAAAATCACAGCCGCCGCTTGCGTGGTTTCCAAATGGACGCGGTATTTGGCATCGGAGAGAAAGGCGATGTCGTGAGCGCCGGCGCAATCCAGCGGCGCGGCGCCGCGAATCTCGATCTCGCCGTCGCCTTCGAGCGTAGCGCCGATGGCTTCGGCCAGCGCCGCCAATTTTCGGGGCTGCACAAAAACGGCGGCCTTTGTCTCCACGGTCGCAGATTTCATCGCGCCTCGCTTACTTGCCGTCTTTGTTGTCTTTGCCTTCGGAAAGCGCCTTGATGACTTTGTCGGTGATGTCGATCCGCTTGCTGGCGTAAACGACCGGCTCCTGCAAGATCAAATCGAACTTCTCGGTCTCGGCGATTTGCTGAATCACCTTGTTGGCGCGGTCTTGCAGACCACCCAGTTCTTCGTTGCGCCGCAAGTTCAAATCTTCGCGGAATTCGCGTTGCTGCCGTTGCAGATCGCGCGACTGGTTCGCCAATTCACGCTCCTTGTCGCGCCGCGCGTCGTCCGCCATCGTGGTGCCGTCTTTGTCGAGCGCTGTCTGCAAAGCCTGCACCTGCTTGGAGAGCTTTTGCAGTTCGGCGTCGCGGGCGGCAAATTCTTTCTCCAGCTTTTGCTGGGCGCGCTTGGCCGGCGTGGCCTCGCGGAACAGTTTTTCGGTGTTGACGAAACCGATCTTGTAATCTTCCGCCATCGCCGTGCCGACGAGAAGCACTCCCATCAACGCTCCTAAAACCCAAATCAGACGCTTACTCACGAAACTCTCCTTCAAAAAAATACGCATCAAACTACCTGACAACTAACTGCTATTAAAACACAGAACCGAGCTGGAACTGAAAATGTTGAACCCGATCGTTCGGCTTCTTGGCAATCGGCTGGCCATAGCTGACCTTGATCGCTCCGATCGGAGAATTCCAAGCCACGCCCACCCCGGTTGAAAAGTGGAACGCCTCGTTGTCCGATTGCTGACCGTTCTGATAAATCTGGCCGGCGTCGAAAAACACACTGCCGCGTACCGATTTGTCGTTTTCGATCAGCGGGAAAAAGATTTCGGCGTTACCGACGATTTTACGCTTGCCGCCCAGCGCATTGCCGTCGGTGTCCTGCGGACCCAGCGACGAGGTTTCGTAACCGCGCACCGAGCTGACGCCGCCACCGTAAAACGCTTTGAAGAACGGCAACGGTTTGCCGCCGTAACCCTGACCATAACCGAATTCGCCGCGCAACATCAACACGAACGGATCGTAGATCGGCCAGAACCATTGATGAACGTATTGCGCTTTCCAGTAAGTCAAATCACCCAGCGGCACCGCCACTTCGGTGTAAATGGTTTGCAAACGCCCGCGCGACGGGAACATGATATCGTCGCGGGTGTCGCGCGTCCAGCCCGCCGACAGCATGAAGCTGTTGGTGGATTTGCCGAACTCGTTGACGTAGTCAATGTACTGCTGCGAACTGAGCGTCTGGTCAACTTCGAGCTTGGTGTTTTCAACCCGCCCGCCGAGGTTGATGGAGTCGGTTTCGGTAATCGGAATACCGAAACTGAGCGCGGCGCCAATCGTGTCGGATTTGTAATACGACACTGCTAAATCGGTGGTATCGACGAGGGTTTTATACAGTTCGACCGTGCGCGAAATGCCGTCAGCCGTCCAATACGGATCGGTGAAATTGATCGAATAATTCTGTGTGCTGGCGCTGGTATCCAACGCCAGCGTCAGCGCGTTGCCCGAACCGAACACGTTTTGCTGCGAGATCGACGCTTGCAACGCCACTTTGTCGGCGCTCGAATATCCGACGCCGATCAAAAACTGTCCGGTGTTGCGCTCGACGACAGTGATGTTGACATCGACCTGATCGGGCGCCCCCGGCACCGGCGGCGTTTCAATGTTCACATCGTCGAAATAACCCAGCCGCCGGATTCTGACTTTGGAACGCTCGATCCGCGTACCGTCGTACCAAGCGCCTTCCATCTGCCGGACTTCGCGGCGGATCACTTCGTCGCGGGTCTTGATGTTGCCGCTGATGTTGATCTTGCGCACGTACACCCGCCGACCCGGATCGACGTAGAACGTGAACGCCACCGTGCCTTTTTCCTTATCGATCTCCGGCACCGCGTTGACGTTGGCGAAAGCATAGCCCTCGGCGCCCAGCCGCTCGCCGATACCCTTCGTCGTTGTTTGCACCTTGGCGCGCGAATAAACATTGCCGGTGTGAACCTTGATCAGCTTGCGCAATTCACTCTCATCGACGACCAGATCACCGGCGAGGCTGACATCGGAAATCGTGTAGCGCCGCCCTTCTCGAATGGTGACCGTGATATCGACATCGGCCTTGTTCGGCGAGATGGAAACTTGCGTGGCTTCGATAGCGAATTCGAGAAAGCCCTGATCCTGATAAAAGCTGCGCAGCGATTCCAGATCGGCCTGCAACTTCTGTTTTGAATACTGATCGTTCTTGGTGTACCAGGTAAACCAGCCGGGCGTGCGCAACTTCATTTGCTTGATCAGCGTTTTCTCGGGGAAAGTTTCCGAGCCGACGACGTGGATGCGGGCAATCTTTGACGGGCCGCCTTCTTCAACCGTGAAGCTGATCGCCACGCGGTTGCGCTCCTGCGGCGTCATCGTCATCTGGATATCGGCGTTGTAAAAGCCGCGCGACACGTATTGCCGCTTCAACTCCTGATTCGCCTTTTCCAGCGTCGAGCGGTCGAAAATCCGCCCTTCGACCAAGCCGACATCCTTCATCGCGCTGCGCAGCATGTCAGTTTCAAACTCCTTGTTGCCGGAAAACGAGAGCGCGCTGATGGTCGGACGTTCGTCCACCACCACCACCAGAACGTCGCCCTGCGCGTCGATCTGCACGTCACGGAAAAAGCCGGTGGCGTAGAGCGCCTTGATCGCCGCCGAAACTTTCTCGTCGGTGGCTTCGTCGCCGACTTTGATAGGCAAATAATTGAAGACTGTTCCCGCCTCGGTGCGCTGCACCCCTTCAACCCGGATATCGCGCACCACGAACGGCTCAAAAGCCGCTGCCGCCTGCGCGATGAACAACGCCGTGAAGGGTAGCACCCAAGACAACGCCCGCGCTTGCCGCGATTTCGGCGTCTTCTTCCGACGGCGATCAAAACTTTCGAGAGAAATCATTAAATAGCGCCAATACGATTAAGGAAACAATCAGAGCAAAACCGATACGCTGCCCGATTTCCATCACCCGTTCGGGCAAGGGGCGACCGCGCAGCATTTCTGCGAAATAATACAGCAAATGGCCGCCATCCAGTAGCGGCACGGGCAAGAAGTTGAGAACGCCCAGCCCGATACTGATGAGCGCCAGGTAGGTCATGAACTGCTGAAACCCCGCCTGAATGGACTGTCCCGCGTAATCGGCGATGGTGATCGGCCCCGAAAGATTCTTGAGCGAGGCCGTGCCGACGATCATCCGGCCGATCATTTTGAAGCTCAATGCCGTCAAATCCCACGTCCGCACAACGCCCCGCCCCAGCGATTCAATGACGCCATAACGCTGCGTCACCCGATAACGCGCGTTCACCTCGGGATCCACGCCGATGGTCACCCCGATACGGGCGACTTTCTTGCCGTTTGCATCGGTTTCCAGACGCGGCGTGACCGGAATTGTCAAGGTCATGCCGTCACGGCGCACCGTCAATTCCGCCGTCGCAGCCGTGATTTGGTCGGCGGTTTGCTTCAGCGTCTGGTTGATTTGTTCCACCAGCGCCCCCGGCGAATCGAGCGCCACGCCGTTGACCGCCTGCACGCGGTCGCCTTTTTTCAGACCCGCCGCCGAAGCCGGCGAATCCTTCGTCACGTTCGCCAGCAAGGGCGCGCCCAGATAGGGATGCAAACCGAGTTGTTCCGCCGGGCTGCGCTCGCTGTCGCCTTTGCGGCTGCTTTCCGCCATCGCGCTCAACTTCAGCGGCACTTTGAGCGAAAAGCCGTCGCGCTCGACCGTCAGCGTCACCGCCGCCGAAGCGTCAGCGCTCAGCAACTTCTGGATCACGTCCTGCCAGACGACGACGGGCTGGTCGTCCACCGCGACGATGCGATCCTGCGGCTGCAAACCGGCTTCTGCCGCCGCCGTTTCCGCCGCCGGTTGCGACAACACCGGCGCCAGTCCGGGCACGCCCACCATGAACATCGCCGCCAACAGCAACACCGCCAGCAGAAAGTTGGACAAAGGCCCCGCCGCCACAATCGCGAAACGTTTCCAGACCCGCTGCCGGTTGAACGCGCGCGGCAAATCGCTTTCGGCAATCGGCCCTTCGTCGTCCTGACGGTCACCCTCGTCAAGCATGCGCACGTAGCCGCCGAGCGGTATCGCCGACAGCGCCCACTCAGTTTGATCGCGCCCGAGGCGGCGCGAAAACAGCACCGGTCCAAAGCCGAACGAGAAGCGCAGCACTTTGACGTTGCACCACCGCGCCACGCTGTAATGCCCCAGCTCGTGCAGCGTTACCAGAATGCCGATGGTGATGATAAAACCGAGGAAGCTGTACAACACCGTCAACAACATCGCTACGCTCCCTGCCTTACCGCGACTTGTTGCTCCGCCGCACGCCGCGCCGTCGCATCGAAGGCGATGGCTTCTTCAACCGTGGTCGGCGCTGCTGTGGTCGGCGACTTCGACAACACGGCATCGCACACCGCCGCGATGTCGAGAAACCCGATGCGCCGGTTCAAAAATGCTTCCACCGCGATTTCATTGGCCGCGTTCAAGACCAGCGCGGCGCTGCCGCCGACGTTCAACGCCTGATAAGCCAAGTCCAAACAAGGAAAACGCTGCCGATCCGGCGCGCTGAAAGTCAGCGTCGGCAAGGCGGCGAAGTTCAGCGACGTCACGCCGCCGTCGATCCGCTCAGGAAACGCCAGCGCTTGCGCAATCGGCGTGCGCATGTCGGGCGAGCCGAGTTGCGCCAGCGTCGAGCCGTCGAGATATTCGACGAACGAATGAATGATGCTTTGCGGGTGAATCGCCACTTCAATGGCAGTCGGCGGCATGTCGAACAGCCAATGCGCTTCGATCACTTCCAGCCCCTTGTTCATCATCGTGGCCGAATCAATCGAAATTTTGCGCCCCATCTTCCACACCGGATGCGCGCAGGCTTGCTCCGGCGTCACGTCGCGCAAAGCAGCCAGCGACGTTTCGCGGAAAGGGCCGCCCGACGCCGTTAAAATGATTTTGCGAATCCCCGGCGCCCGCGTTCCGCACTGTTGCGCGTGTCCCGGCAGACATTGAAAAATCGCGTTGTGTTCGCTGTCGATGGGCAACAAGGTGGCGTTACCCGCTCGTACCGCCGCCATGAACAACGCCCCGCCCATCACCAGCGCTTCCTTGTTCGCCAGCAACACGCGCTTGCCCGCCTGCGCGGCGGCGAGCGTCGGCAGCAGCCCCGCCGCGCCGGTAATCGCCGCCAGCACGGTATCGACTTCCGGCAACGCCGCTACCGCCCGCACGCCTTCGGCGCCGGACAATACTTCGCAGGCCACGCCGTCTTCGCGCAAGCCTTGCCGCAACGAAGCCGCCGCCGCTTCGTCGAACAGCGCCGCGTAGCGCGGACGAAAACGGGCGCACAGCAAACGCAATGTTTCCCAATTCCGACGCGCCGCCAGCGCCGTCACCTCGAAGCGCTCGGGGTGACGCGCCGCCACGTCAAGCGTGGACGCGCCGATCGAGCCGGTTGCGCCGAGCACCGTCAAACGCCTGAATTTTTTTTCACTCACACCAGAAAACTCGTCATCAGCGCCGCCACCGGCACCGTTGTCAACAGACTGTCGATGCGGTCGAGCACACCGCCGTGCCCGGGCAACAACCCGCCGCTATCCTTGCAATCGGCCATACGTTTGACCAGCGATTCAAACAAATCGCCGAACACCGACAACACCGTCAGCACCCACGCCAGCCCCAGCCAGATCAACCATTGCGCCACTGTCGGCAGCGTCAACAGCACCGACGATTTCGGCAACATGAACGGCGCCAGCGCCAACGCATACACCGTCACCGCCAGCAGCGCGCCGAGCGCGCCTTCCCGCGTCTTGCCGGGGCTGGTTTTCGGCGCCAGCTTGTGTTTGCCGAAGGCGCGACCGGCGAAATACGCCGCGCTGTCGGCTAGCCATATCAGCACCAGCACGGCCAGCAACAACCACGGCGACACCGAGCGCAACTGCACGATCGCCAACCAACAGCAGAAGAGCAGCCAGCCGCCGACCACCGCGAAACCGGCGCGCGTCGGGCGGTTACCCTGCAAACGACCCTGTTCAAAACGGACGATCCACCAAGGCACCACCGTCAACGCCAGCAGTGTCAACAGCGCGTAGCACGCGACCATAAAGAGAACTTGCTCGATTTCACTGTACTGTCGCGTGAAAAAGAAGAGCGCGGAAGCCACGGCGGCAATCAGCCCCAGCGGCAACAACCAGCGGTAATGCGGCGACGCCGGCACGCCATAGCGCGCAAAGCCGTCGCTGCCCAACAAGCGGCCGAACTCGCTGCCCGCCGCCAGCAGCACCAGCATCATCGCCAACATCCAGAGAGACGGCGGCAAGTAAAACAACGCCGCCAAAAAGATAACCAGCATCACCACGCCGGTTGCCACCCGTTGCGCCAACGGCGATAGACTCATGAGACGCGATACTCCGTATTCATGGTTATTCCGCTCCGGCCAACTGCCGCTTTTCTTTGGCCGCCGCTTGCAGTTGTTCACTGGTGCGCCCGAAGCGGCGCTCGCGTTGTTGATATGAAGCAATCGCCGCGTCGAGCGTTTGCTCGCTGAAGTCCGGCCACAGCGTATCGGTGAAATAAAATTCGGTGTAAGCCATTTGCCACAGCAGAAAATTAGAAATTCGTTTCTCGCCGCCGGTGCGAATGAACAAGTCCGGCTCCGGCGCATACATCATCGACAGATACGGCTCGATGTCTTCCGGCGCAATCGGCGCTTGCGCGTCGAGCGCTTCGGGGTGCGCCTGAAAATATGCCTTCGCTGCCCGCATGATGTCCCAGCGACCGCCGTAGCTGGCCGCAATCGTCAGCGTCAGCCGCGCATCGTTTTCGGTCAATTTTTCGCCCGCCGCCACCAACTCGCCGATGCGCGCGCCGAAGCCGCTCAAATCGCCGATCACTTTGAGACGCACCTGATTCTTGTGCAGTTGCTCGATTTCCTGCTCGAGCGCGTTGAGAAACATGCCTTTGAGCAACGACACTTCTTCCGCCGGCCGCCGCCAGTTCTCGCTCGAAAAAGCGAACAGCGTCAGGTATTCAACACCGCGCTCGATCGACGCCCGCACCAGTTTGCGAACGGTTTCAACGCCGCGCTTGTGTCCCGCCACACGCGGCAGAAAACGCTGCTTCGCCCAGCGCCCGTTGCCGTCCATGATGATCGCTATGTGCCGCGGCACCAGCGGTGCATCGGGAATGGTGCGAGTGGAGGAAGAAAACATCGAAGAAGTAAACGCCGATCAAATCGTCATCAATTCCGCTTCTTTGGCGGCGATCAGTTTGTCGATTTCGATGATGGATTTGTCAGTGATTTTCTGAATTTCATCCTGCGCCCGACGCTCGTCGTCTTCGGCGATCTCGTGATCCTTGAGCAGTTTTTTCAGATGTTCGTTGGCGTCGCGCCGCACGTTGCGCGCCGCGACCTTGGCGTTCTCGCCTTCGTGACGCACCATTTTCGCCAACTCGCGGCGACGCTCTTCGGTCAGCGGCGGCAACGGCAAACGGATGATGTCGCCCTGCGTGTTCGGATTGATGCCTAAATCGGAATCGCGCAACGCCCGCTCGACGATCGGCACCATTTTCTTTTCCCACGGCTGCACCGCAATCGTCCGCGAATCGGCCAGCGTGATGTTCGCCACCTGATTGATCGGCGTTTGCGTGCCGTAGTAATCGACGTGAATGTGATCGACGATCCCCGTGTGGGCGCGTCCTGTCCGCACTTTGCCGAGATCGCTGACCAGCGTCTCGATGGTTCGCGCCATTTTGTGTTCGGCGGTTTTTTTGATTTCCGGAATCATGGTTATCTCCTGAAATTTTTCCTGTCTAAAAGGTTGAACCTTTATCGCGCTTTCTCTGATGGGAAAAAGCGGCGCAGTTCAACAATGCACCAGCGTTCCCTCATCCTCGCCGAGAACCACGCGCTGCAACGCGCCGGGTTTGGTGATCGAAAATACGTTCACCCGCATTTCCTGATCACGGCACAGCGCCAGCGCGGTAGCGTCCATCACCTTCAGGTTTTTGGTAATCGCCTCGTCGAAAGTCAACGATTGATAGCGCGTCGCTTTCGGATCTTTGAACGGATCGGCGGTATAAACACCGTCCACCTTGGTGGCTTTTAATACGATATCGACGCCGACTTCACGTCCCCGCAACGCCGCTGCCGTATCCGTGGTGAAAAACGGGTTGCCCGTTCCCGCCGCGAAAATCACGACCTTGTTTTCTTCGAGATAACGCAGCGCCTTGCCGCGAATGTACATCTCGGCGACCTGATCGATACGCAGCGCCGATTGTACCCGCGACACGATGTCGGCGCGGCGCAACGCATCCTGCAACGCCAATGCGTTCATCAGCGTGGCCAGCATCCCCATGTAGTCGGCGGTGGCGCGATCCATTCCGGCCGCCCCCGGCGCTACGCCGCGAAAGATGTTGCCGCCGCCGATCACGATGGCGGTTTGAACCCCCATGCGAACCACTTCGGCGATTTCCCCGACGATCCGGTCGATCACCTTGCGGTTGATCCCGAACGGATCGTCTCCCATCAACGCTTCTCCCGACAGCTTCAGCAGAATGCGCTTGTAGTGAGGTTGGGGCAAAACGGGAGACGGTGCGTTCATGATGTCCTTGAGTGTCAAATGTCAATCGTAAAAAACAACGTCCGGGAAAGCGGTCGCGGTCGAAGGCTGATTGAGAATCAGCCCTTCGTCATCGCTGCGACTTCAGCGGCAAAATCGTCCTTCTTCTTCTCGATGCCTTCACCGACCACGAAAAGATCAAACGCCTTGACGCTGGCTTTCTTGCCCTTCAAATATTGCTCGACCGTTTCGTCGGGGTTCTTGACGAACGGCTGACCGAGCAACGCCACTTCCGCCAGATACTTGGCGACGCGGCCTTCCACCATGCGCGCGACGATCTCGGCGGGCTTGCCGCTTTCCGCCGCTTGCGCCATGAAAATCTCGCGCTCTTTGTTCACCAGTTCGGCGGGCACTTGCTCTTTGGTGATGCACAGCGGTCGCGTTCCGGCCACCGACGCCGCAACGTGCAGCGCGATGTCCTTGCCGGTGGCTTCGTCGCCGTCGATCTCGATGGTCACGCCGATGCGACCGCCGCCATGCAGATACTGCACCAGCCGCGCCGTCGTGGCGCGACGCGCCAAGCGACGCACCGACAGGTTTTCACCAATCTTCTGCACCAGCGCTTGCCGCACCGTTTCAACCGTTCCCTCGTATTCGCCGCTCTTGAACGGCTGCGCCGACAAAGATTCGACATCCGCCGGGTTCTTGGTCGCCACCAACTCCGCCAAATCCTTGGCGAACTTGAGAAAATCTTCGCTGCGCGCGACGAAATCGGTTTCACAGTTGACTTCAACCATCGCCGCCGTCTTGCCATCCGCCGATACAAAACCGCCGACCGAGCCTTCCGCCGTTACCCGGCTCGCCGCTTTGCTCGCCTTGGCGCCGGACTTGATCCGCAACAGTTCTTCCGCTTTTTCGAGATTGCCCTGAGTTTCGACCAGCGCTTTCTTGCACTCCATCATGCCCAGCCCGGTACGCTGGCGCAGTTCCATCACAACACTTGCGGAGATGTCCGCCATTTTTAACTCCGATCCGTTTCTATGTTCAAAACGCCGGAGCGCCGCTCCGGCCTTTTCGATTCGTTGCCCAACACGAGAATCCCCGTGTCGGGCGATTTTTTTACTGTGCTTCCTTCGCCGCTTCCGGCTCGACCGCCACTTCTTCTTCGCTCACTTCGACGAACTCATCGCCCGCCTGCAAGAGCCCCGACAAAGCATCGTTCTTGCCTTCCAGCACCGCATCGGCAACCCCGCGCGCGTACAAGCGCGTGGCGCGGCTCGAATCGTCGTTGCCCGGAATCACGTAGTCGATGCCGATCGGCGAATGATTGGTATCCACCACCGCCACCAGCGGAATGCCCAAACGCTGCGCTTCGGTAATCGCGATCTTGTGATAACCGACGTCGATCACGAAAATCGCATCGGGCAACACATTCATGTCCTTGATGCCTTCGAGGCTCTGACGGCTTTTCGCCAGTTCGCGCGTGAGCGTCAGCGCTTCGCGCTTGCTCATCTTCTCGAACGTGCCGTCGGTTTCCATCTGCTCCAAATCTTTCAAACGCTTGACCGACTGCTTGACCGTCTTGAAATTGGTCAACATGCCGCCCAGCCAGCGGTTATCGACGTAAGGCATGCCGCAACGCGCCGCTTCTTCGCGGATGATGTCGCGCGCCTGACGCTTCGTGCCGACGAACAGAATCGTGCCCTTGTTGGCGATGAGGCGACGCACATACTGCATCGCTTCGTTGTACTTCTCGAGCGTCTTCTCGAGATTGATGATGTGAATCTTGTTGCGATGACCGAAAATGTACTCGGCCATCTTGGGATCCCAGTAACGGGTTTGGTGCCCGAAATGGACGCCCGCTTCCAGCATTTGACGCATACTGACTGACATTGAAAACTCCTTCAGGGTTAACCTCCATCAGCGGCGTATGGCTTGCGGAACTTTGTATCTCTGTGAGATGGGCAAAATTCTCCGGCACCCTGAAGCCGCCGATGTGTGAATTAAGCGCCGCTGAAAAGGCGGCGCCGGAAATAGTCTGCTCGATCCTGCCTGACGGCGCTCCGGTTTATGACATCGGCGCTGCCCGTTGGTTGGCGGCAGAAAGCTAAAGACCCCGCAAAAGCGGTGGCGTATTTTAACAGATTTGAGGCAGAATGCCGCCTCTGCGTCCAAAACACCGTTCGGGCAGAGCTTGTCGAAGCCCTGCAACGACATTCCGTTCATCCTTCGACAGGTTCAGGGTGAACGGAATCCGATTCCCGCATCTTCCAGAGCACGGCGCGCCGATTTTGTAAAACCCCAGACTGTGCGTATAATCCCCCCTCTTGGGCGGGGTGGCAGAGTGGTCATGCAGCGGCCTGCAAAGCCGTCTACGCCGGTTCGATTCCGACCTCCGCCTCCAATGACCGGCGCATTTTATGCAAACTTCGGCGCGTTTTTGTGTGTCGTTGTTTGAGCGCCACACCACATCATGGCAGACCGTTCACAGCGCGTATTGCTTCTCATCATTGCCATCGGGTTTTTCATGCAGTCGCTCGATGCAACCATCCTCAACACGGCGTTGCCGTCTATCGCGGCCGATCTTCACGCCAGCCCGTTGAAGATGCAGATGGTGGTGATCTCGTACATCCTGACCGTCGCGCTGCTGATTCCCACATCCGGCTGGCTTGCCGACCGCTTCGGCACGCAGCGGCTTTTTCTTGCCGCAATTATTTTCTTTTGCCTAGGCTCGTTGTTGTGTTCGTTATCGACGACGCTGTGGCAACTGGTCGCCGCTCGCGTCGTACAAGGCATCGGCGGCGCGTTTTTGCAGCCGATCGGGCGACTGGTGGTATTGCGCTCGTTCCCCGGAAAAGATTTTGTACGGGCGCTGAGTTTCGTCACGATTCCGGCGCTGGTCGGCCCGTTGCTTGGGCCTACCGTTGGCGGCTGGTTGGCGCAATACGCCACTTGGCATTGGATTTTTTTGATCAATTTGCCGATTGGCGTGATCGGTTTGTGGGGCGTTTCAAAAAAGATGCCCAACTTCCGACAGCCGACGCCCGTGTTCGATTGGGCGGGCTTTGCTTTCTTCGGCGGCGGGTTGTTGATGCTCTCACTGGCGTTGCAAGGTCTCGGCGACCGCGCGCTTTCGACGGCGCTGTCGTTATGCTTGTTGCTGGCTGGTTGCGCGCTGCAAATGACTTACTGGTTGCGCGCGTTCAAGGTCGAGCAACCGTTGTTCAGCCCGTCGCTGTTCAAAATCCCAACCTACGCGATTGGAATGTTCGGCAACATTTTCTCTCGTTTGGGCAGCGGCAGCATGCCGTTTCTGACGCCGCTTTTCCTGCAACTCTCGTTGGGCTTCTCGCCGTCGAAAGCCGGATTGATGATGATTGCCTCCGCCGCCAGCGCCATCTCCGCCAAAACGGTGGTCACGATTTTGCTCGCGCGCTGGGGCTACCGCATGGTTTTGTCGACCAACACGATTTTGCTGGGTTTGATGATGGCCAGCTTCGCTCTCGTCACGCCGCAAACGCCGCTGCTGTTGCTGCTCGTGCAACTCGCTTTTTTCGGTTTCATCAACTCGGTGCAGTTCACCGCGATGAATTCGCTGACCTTGCAAGACCTCGGCACGGAAGTCGTAAGCAGCGGCAACAGCCTTTTCTCCGTCATCATGCAGTTGTCGATGAGCTTCGGCATTGCCGTGTCTTCGGTGTTTCTCAATCTGTTCAGTCAGGATGGCGTCGAGCGCGCGTTTCATCTGACGTATCTTCTGGTCGGCGCGTTAACGCTGTGCGCGTCGATGATTTTTTTACAAGTTCGGAGAGAAGACGCGAGACGGGTTTGAGTTGAGGTTAAACGAAAACCGGAGTGCTTTGCTTTGCTCGCCATGCCGTTTATTTTTGCGCTGTCCTTGCGAAGAGCGAAGCGACGAAGCAATTTAGAAAAGTGTTAGGTAACGTTGTTATGTTGGAGTTCGCTACGCTCACCGCCAACCTACGCCACGATCTCTTTTACAAAATTCGGCAACGCCAGCGCCGCGCTGTGCATCGCGCCGTTGTAGTACTGAAGCTGGCGGATGCCGCGTTCTTGCAATCGCGCTTCGACGGTTTCGGGCGTCAGTCGGCGCGGGTCGGCGCGTTGCGAGCAGAACGCCATCAACCACAGCCCACCGTAGAGCGGCACCGAGGTGAGGTAGGGAACGACGTGCTTGAACACTTCGCGCAAGCGTTGCAGGGTCTCGCGAATTTGTGTCGGGTTGGCGAGCGGGCTGGCGATGTGTAACGTCATGATGCCGCTGTCGCCCAGCCGCGCGGCGCAAGCGCGGTAAAACTCCGAGGTGTAGAGCAACGTTGACGGACCACCCGGATCGGTGAGGTCGAGTACGATCAAATCGAACGGCTCGGTACCGGCTTTGACGTAAGCGAAGCCGTCCTCGATTTTCAGCGTGAGGCGCGGATCGTCCAAGCTGCCGTGATGCACCCGTTGCAGATAGCGGCGGGCGATGTCCACCACCGCCTGATCGATCTCCACCAGCGTGATGTGTTCGATGGATGGGTGCTTGAATAATTCTTCCGCCGAGCCGCCATCGCCGCCGCCGACGATGAGCGCGCGACGCGGCCGGCCGTGCGTGATGGCCGCCATGTGAACGAGGTTTTCGTGATAGAAAAACTCGTCTTTTTCCGAAGTCATGAAATGGCTGTCGAGCCGGAACAGCGTGCCGAACGTTCGGGTTTCGTGCACTTCGACTTCCTGCCACGCCGAACGAAACGCTTCGTGCCGCTTGGACGAGCGAATGAAAAAGCCCCAATCGGGCGTCAGCGATTCAGTCAGCGCGTCGGCGGCAATGTTCAAAGTGTTTGCGGCATCCGACGACTCAGCCATCCTTGCCGCCTCGCTGAATCGCTTGCGAATGCGCGCGCGCCGGTTTGAAAACGGCCTCGATCAAATCGTAGAGTTTTTGTGCTTTGGCAGTGTTGTCGGTGGTGTAATTGCAGACATACACATCGATGGTCACGAAACCGGATTCAGGCCAGGTGTGAATGGCCAGATGCGATTCGGCCAGAATCACGGCGCCGGTGACGCCATGCGGCTCGAATTGAAAAAAACGCTCGCCGACCGCTGTCAACCCCGAAGCCGCAACGGCTTTCAGGCAAACTTCGCGCAATGCCTCGGCACGAGTGAATTCCGGCGTGTGGGTAGGGCAGCCATACCACTCTCCTAACAGATGGACTCCGTCCATACGTCCTCCCAGTAAAAAGCCCCACCCCCGTACACAGAGCGCCGCCAACAGGCAGGGTTCGCGCGGACGAGCAGAAGGGCACCCACAAACCTTCGGCAATCCGAAGGATAATTTATTATTATCTTATAAAAGCGACTCTCTACGCAAGCGGCGCTTTCTGCGTTAAGCTTCTATTTTTGAAGTCACGTTAAAGCCCTAAAGGCGCTCCCTTCTTTTTATTTATTTGTCTGCATGACATGTCAACATCAACTTCTTCTGTCCCCGTTTCTGATCTGGCCAACGCCATTCGTTTTCTAGCCATCGACGCCATCGAAGCCGCCAAAAGCGGTCACCCCGGCATGCCGATGGGCATGGCCGATATTGCAGTGGCGCTCTGGCATCGGCATTTGAAGCATCATCCCGGCAACCCGCAGTGGTTCGACCGCGACCGTTTCATTCTTTCCAACGGTCACGGCTCGATGCTGCAATACGCGCTGCTGCATTTGACCGGCTACGATTTGTCGCTCGCCGAACTCAAAAATTTCCGGCAGATGCACTCGAAAACGCCAGGGCATCCCGAAGTGCATGTGACGCCCGGCGTCGAGACGACTACCGGTCCGCTCGGGCAAGGTCTCGCCAACGCAGTCGGGATGGCGCTCGCCGAAAAGATGATGGCGGCGCAGTTCAATCAACCCGGTCATACGATCGTCGATCATCACACGTATGTGTTTCTCGGCGACGGTTGCTTGATGGAAGGCGTATCGCACGAAGCCTGCTCGCTGGCCGGTACGTGGAAGCTCGGCAAGTTGATTGCGTTCTACGACGATAACGGAATTTCGATTGATGGCGATGTGCGCGGCTGGCTGACTGACGACACGCCGATGCGTTTCGAGTCTTACGGCTGGCAAGTGATTCGCCACGTTGACGGACACGATGTCGATGCCGTCGATGCGGCGATTCGTGCTGCGCAACGCGAAACCGAACGCCCGACGCTGATTTGTTGCAAGACAGTGATCGGCAAAGGCGCGCCAACCAAAGGCGGCACAGCGGACACGCACGGCTCCCCGCTCGGCGAGAAAGAAGTGGCCGCCACTCGCGCCGCGCTCGGTTGGCCGTATGCGCCATTTGAAATTCCGCAACCGGTTTATCAAGCGTGGGACGCTCGGGCGCAAGGCGCCGAACGTGAAAGCAAATGGCAGCGACGTTTTGAAGCGTACCGCGCCGCGCATCCGCAACTTGCCGCCGAGTTCGTTCGGCGAATGCGGGGAGAGCTGCCGACAAACTTTGCGCAAGTCGCGGCGGCTTTCATCGCGGCGCAGAACAGCAAAGCCGAAACCGTGTCCACGCGCAAGGCGTCGCAACAAGCCATCGAAGCGTTGGCGCCGCACTTGCCGGAATTTCTCGGCGGCTCGGCGGATTTGACCGGCTCGGTTTTCACCAACTGGTCGGGCAGTCGAGCACTAACGCCGGAAGGGCATGGGAATCACATTCATTACGGTGTGCGCGAATTCGCCATGCTGGCGATTGCCAATGGGGTGGCGCTGCACGGCGGCTTTATTCCGTATGGCGGCACGTTCCTGACGTTCTCCGATTACGCCCGCAACGCGCTGCGGATGGCGGCGTTGATGAAGCTGCGCGTGATCTCAGTGTTCACGCACGACTCCATCGGTCTCGGTGAAGACGGGCCGACGCACCAATCCATCGAGCACGCGAGCAGCTTGCGGCTGATTCCGGGCATGGATGTGTGGCGGCCTTGCGATACGGTTGAAACGGCGGTGGCGTGGCAACAAGCGTTGTTGCGCCGCGACGGCCCGAGTTGTTTGTTGCTCACACGGCAGAACGTGCCGTTCGCCGCGCGCGACGATAAGGCGTTGAACGCCATCGTTCGCGGCGGTTACGTGCTCGCCGATTTTCTCGGCGACGGCAAGAAAGTCGTGATGATCGCAACCGGCTCAGAGGTAGCGCTGGCGTTGCAAGCGCGCGACGCGCTGGCGAAAGAAGGCATCGCCGTGCGCGTCGTTTCGATGTCGTGCACGTCGCGTTTCGATCAACAAGAGGCAACGTACCGCACGCAGGTTCTGCCGCCGAACGTTCCGCGTTTGGCCATTGAAGCGGGCACGACGCATTTCTGGCATCGCTATGTCGGTGCGACGGATGACGCGCACAGCGCCGTGATCGGCATCGACACTTTCGGCGAATCGGCGCCGGCGCCGGTGCTGTTCAAACATTTTGGTTTCACCGTGGAGAATGTGACGGCAACAGCGCGCCGCATTCTTGGCGTTCGTTAAATTCCATTCAATCGAGGAGCAACCATGACCATCAAAGTCGCCATCAACGGATATGGCCGCATCGGCCGCAATATTTTACGGGCGCTGTACGAGAACGATAAAAAAGCGGCCATCGAGATCGTCGCCATCAACGATTTGGGCAGTCCGGAAACCAACGCGCATTTGACGCGCTACGACACTGTGCACGGAAAATTTCCGGGCAAGATCGAAGTGGACGGCGACGCCATGATCGTCAACGGCGACCGCATCAAAGTGTTCGCGCAGCGCGACCCGGCGCAGTTGCCGTGGGGCGCGTTGGGCGTTGATGTCGTGCTCGAATGCACGGGACTTTTCACCAGCAAAGAAAAAGCCGGCGCGCACCTCAAGGGCGGCGCCAAGAAAGTGATCATCTCGGCGCCGGGCGGCAAAGATGTCGATGCAACCATCGTCTATGGCGTCAACCATCAGGTGTTGAAAGCGACGGACACGGTGATTTCCAATGCGTCATGCACAACCAACTGTCTGGCGCCGGTCGTGCAGCCGTTGCACGCAAAACTCGGCGTGGTCAACGGTTTGATGACCACGATTCACTCTTACACCAACGATCAAGTGTTGACCGACGTTTATCACAGCGATTTGCGACGCGCCCGCTCGGCGACGATGAGCATGATCCCGACCAAAACCGGCGCGGCGGCGGCGGTGGGTTTGGTGCTGCCCGAACTCAACGGCAAGCTGGATGGTTTCGCCATGCGCGTGCCGACGATCAATGTCTCCATCGTCGATCTGTCGTTCATCGCAGCGCGCGACACCAGCGTTGACGAAGTGAACGCGATTCTCAAAGCGGCCTCCGAAGAAGGACCGCTCGCCGGTATTCTCGGCTACAGCACCGAGCCGCTGGTGTCGATGGATTTCAACCACGACCCGCGCTCGTCGATCTTCGACGCCACGCAAACCAAAGTCAGTGGTCGGCTGGTCAAAGTGTTGAGCTGGTACGACAACGAATGGGGTTTCTCGAACCGGATGCTCGATACCACCGTAGCGCTGATGCGGGCGAAGTGATTTCAGGAGTTGCCATGATGCCGTTCAAACGTCTTTCCGATGTCAATGTTAAAAACAAGCGCGTTTTCATTCGCGCTGATCTGAATGTGCCGCAGGACGATCGGGGCGCGATCACCGACGACACGCGCATTCGCGCTTCGCTGCCCGCCATCAAAGATGCATTGGCGCGCGGCGCGGCAGTAATGGTGACATCGCATTTGGGGAGACCGACCGAAGGCGAATGGCGCGCCGAAGATTCGCTGGCGCCGATTGCGCAACGGCTGTCGGAATTGTTGAAGAAACCGGTGCCGCTGATCCGCGATTGGGTCAGCGATACCGCTTGGCAAAAAACGCTGAAGCCGGGCGATTTCGTGTTGCTCGAAAATTGCCGGATGAACAAAGGCGAGAAAAAGAACGATGAAGCCTTGTCGCGTTCGATGGCGGTGCTGTGCGATGTTTATGTGAACGATGCGTTCGGAACCGCGCACCGCGCCGAAGCGACGACGCACGGCATCGGTTTCCATGCGCCGGTAGCGTGCGCGGGGCCGTTGATGGCGGCGGAACTCGATGCGTTGAGCCAAGCGCTGGCCGCGCCCAAGCGGCCGATGGTGGCAATCGTGGCGGGATCGAAAGTCTCGACCAAGCTCACCATCCTGCGCGCGCTCGCCGAGAAAGTGGATACGCTGATTGTCGGCGGCGGCATCTCCAATACGTTCTTGCTGGCGCAGGGATTTCCGATTGGCAAATCGCTGGCTGAACCCGATCTGGTGAACGAAGCCAAAGCGCTGCTGCACGATTTTCCGGGCAAGTTTCCGTTGCCGGTCGATGCGGTGTGCGCCAAAGCTTTTGCTGCCGATGCAAAAGCGGAAACCAAAGATATCGCGCAAGTGACCGACGACGATCTCATCCTCGATGTCGGTCCGCGCACGATGGAAATGTTGACGCCGCTCCTCATGTCGGCGGGAACGATTGTGTGGAACGGCCCGCTCGGCGTTTTCGAGTTCGACGCCTTCGCCGGAGGGACGCGCGTTTTGGCGGAAGTCATCGCTCGTTCACCGGCGTTTTCGATTGCGGGCGGCGGCGACACGCTGGCGTCCATCGCCAAATTCGGCGTGTCGTCGGATATCAGCTATGTTTCTACCGGCGGCGGCGCCTTTCTTGAGTTTCTCGAAGGCAAAGAGCTTCCGGCAGTGGCGATGTTGAAAGCAAGAGCGTGAGAAAAAAGCATTAGAACCGTCTTGGTTCAAGTGCGCACATCACCTTCTCCTGTTCTTCGGGCGGCCTCGCCTACAATGACAAAAAAGAAATGATGACGAGTATTGAAATGGGCGCCGTGCGCCACCATCTATTTTATTAACGTGGGGAGCGTATCAATTTCATCTAACGACGCTGTCACAGCGCATACCGTGATGACATGCGACGCTGAATTATTTTTGGATGACGTGACGAAATACTTTACTTTTGTGACACAAATTATTTGACGGCATTGGAATCATTATTTAACATTGTAAGTGAACAACAACTTTAGATTAGATGGACACCAGCCATAAGCCTCGGATTTATGAAGGGTTTCAGGCTGGGAAGATTCCCAGAGTTAATCGTCAGATTAACAGAAAATTCGACAAACTGGGTGTCAGGGGAAATTAAAAAGGGGCGGTACGTAAGTCAAATCGGTTATTAAGGGGGTGGCCGTGAAGACATTAAATAAAGGGGTTACCCTGTTCGAGCTAATGATCGTTGTGGCGATTATCGCTATTCTGGCGGCGATTGCCATACCAGCATATACCGATTATTTACGGCGGGGCGCGATTCTGGAAGGTCTTGCAGGGCTTTCAGATCAAAAAGTGAAATTGGAACAGTATTTCTCGGACAACCGAGCCTATACGGGCACGGGTGCGAATAGCTGCGACAGCATTCATGCCACCAACGTCAAGGCCGGAAGATTCGACATTGATTGTACCGTTGACGAGGCAGCAGGGAGCTTGCCAGGCTATACATTAACTGCGACGGGTCACGCCGAAACGCTGGTGGGTGGCTTCGTCTATACGTTAGACAATACAGGAATCAAAGCGACGACTTCGACCAGTGTCTGGAAACAGAATAGCGCCAGCTGCTGGGTCTTGAAAAAAGACGGCTCTTGCTGATTGGGGGGGATAACCATGAAAGCGAGAAAACACCTTCAGGGGTTTTCCCTGACTGAATTAATGATCGCTGTTGCGCTCTTTGCCATTTTTCTGCTGGTAGCGTCGCCGAGCATTCAACTTTATCTTGAAAATTCCAAGGTAAAAAATGTCGCCGAGTCCATTGAAAGCGGAATGCAAAAGGCGAAGTTTCATGCGATCAAATACAACACGCCGGTTGAGTTTGTGTTGGACTTGACTAACAGTAGCTGGGCGATCTGGCAGTTGGACGATTCAACGACGTCCGCCAAGCAAGTGACGCCCGCGATCGAGACCTTCTCTTGGGGCGCCGATGGCCGCAACTGGTCGAGAGTGACGGTCAGCGCCAACCCTACAGGAGTAGCGCATTCTTCGAATCTGGCAGTCGTCACTTTTGATCGGGGGGACGGCTGGTTGTTGCGAAACAATTTGACGACAACCGCTGCGCCGCCCCACAGCATTACCGTATCTAATTCTCTGGAAGGCACTCGCCATTTGCAGGTGGACATTCTGATGAAAGGCGGCGTTCGGGTGTGCGACCAAGATTTGCCGGAGGGGGATGCTAAGGGTTGCAACTTTGGAGAGTTGTGAATCGTTGAAAAACGAAACAATAAATAAAAAAGAGGGAAAGGGGGGGAACAATGAAGGCCAACTATAAAACAACCGCGAGAAAAGCGAGTTCCGGCTTCATGCTGATTGAGGTTTTCGCCGCCATCATGCTCTTTGCGCTGGGTATTGTCTCGCTGGTCGCTATACAGGCGCGCTCGGTAGGGGCCACCGACGATGTGCAGTACCGCGCCGAAGCCGTCCATCTGGCCAATGCGTACATGGGACAGATGTGGGCGTCGGGCATGCAAGGCAAGAATCTGGTTGAAGCTTTTCAAACAGACGGAGCGCAATGGCAAACTTTCCGTGATCGGGTTATCGGCGCCAACGGCTTTCCGGGCATTCCCGGTGGACAACCGCCAACGGTCACGATCACCGATGCGACAGTGAACACTGCCGTTCCTCCTATTTCCGGCGTCGATGTCACGATCACGATATCGTGGGCGGGCAGGGATGGAATCACGATGCACAACTATGTGCAAACTTCGTCAGTAGGTTATTGAGGGGATGAAAATGAACGGCTTAAAGGAACAAAAAGGCCGGATAACGCAAAAAGGCGTGACGCTGGTTGAACTGATGGTCGCCTCCCTGATCGGGATGCTGGCGATGTACGCCGTCTATCGGGTTTACGAGGGAACGGAACGCACCAAGCGTGCGGTTGTTTCGGTGGGCGATGCGCAGGTTTCGGGGTTGTATTCCACTTTCTTGCTGGAAGAAAGCATCCAGAACGCGGGCTCGGGAATGATGTTCAGCAAGGCGAAATTTATCAACTGTCCCAACGATTCGATCGGTGCGCCCGGCACGGCTGCCGGTACCCCGGTAACGCTTTCGCTGAAGCCCTTGCCGGTGGTGATTGACCCGAACAAGATTAATACCAACTTCGACGACCTCTATGTCTTCGCCGGTCGCTCGCCGGTTTACATCATGCCCGTGTCGGTGAACGGAACCAGCGCTAATACGCCCTTCGGGTTCAACACGGGTTCGGTTCTGGTGGACATTCAAAACGGCGCCTGCACGCCTTACCTGGTGACGGCAGCTATCGCGGCGCAGCCTGAGAACCAGCCCGTCAGCACGCCGGTGGATACGAATGTCACGGGAGCCAACGGCGCAGTGCCGCCCAATGGCGCGAGCCTGGTGGATTTGGGCGTTCCGTCGCGACTTCGCTACTTTGTCGATAGTCAAAACGTCTTGCAGGCGGAAGTGTGGCAGTTTGACCCGGCTCTGACGGGGCAATGGGTTCTCACCCGCACCGATCCGATCGTTTCCGGCGTGATGCTGATGAAAGCGCAGTACGGCATCGATACGACGGCGGCCAATGGCGCCCCGGGGACGGGAATCACCGACTGGATCGACCCGGCGGATACGACGACCCCCGGTTGGGATATAGCAACGCTACAGGCAACCACCAACGTCAATGTCGTTAACCAGATCAAGGCGATCCGACTGGCGCTGGTCGTGCGTGCCGATGAACCGGAAAACTCGGCAACGTTCAATCAGTCAACCAGTTTTACGATGTTTCAGGATTGTCCTACCGCAACAGGAGCCAATTGCCCAAATCCGATCACCGTCACTTACGCCGCAGGGACAGGCCCCGGCGGCACGACGTACCGCTACCGGATGTACGAAAAAGTCATCCCGTTGCGGAATACGCTTTATAACTTATAACTTGGGGCGATAAAAATGAGAACGGGTAAAACCAGGGAGATAGCCCGAAATTCAGGAAGCGCGATGGCGCGCCCGCAACGCGGTATCGTTTTGCTGGTCACGCTTCTGGTGCTGGTGGCGATGATGTTGGTGTCGGTCGGCATCATGCGCTCGGTCGATACTTCAATAATGGCGGTGGATAACATGGCTTTTCGGCAAGCAGCGGAAGCTTCGGCGAATCAGGCGCTGGAAATGGCAGTTCGGAGTTTGAATGGCGCCGCTTTGATCGGAACCGCGACGGAAAGCAATGTTGCAACGCTCGGTTATTTCGCGTCGTTCAATCCGGCGAACGATGATGCACGCGGCCTTCCCGTCAACCGGCTGATCACGGCCACCGGAGCACAAGACGCTAATTCCGGAAACATCACCAGAACCGTGATCGAAAGAATGTGCACCGCCGCCGGAGCGCCGATACCGCCGACGGTCACATGCCTGATGGACGGCTCGGCGTCCGGCTCAAACAAAATCAATATGGCCAATGAAGCACAGGATGATTTGAACGGCAGTGGCAACAGTGGCAGCGGAGGTTCGATGTTGTACCGCATCAGCGTGCGCGTTGACGGCCCGAACGGGACAGTCACCCACGCTCAGGCAATGGTGGTTCGACCGTAGTCAAAGAGTATCGACAGATCAAGGGATTTATCATGAAAAGAGGTTCACCTTTCTTGCGGGCAAAGTGTCCGGCGCTCTGGAGCAAAAGCCCGTTCCTTATTCTGGGGCTTCTGCTTTCGGGCAGCTTGCTGGCGCAGCCGGTGCAACTGCCGGACGCGCCTTTGGCAGCGAAAAATAACGTGCCGGCGACCGTCATGCTGATTGCCGACGATTCCGCTAGTATGAAAGCAGCCTTTACGCCCGATAACCTCGGCACCGGTACGGGCACCCCGACGAACTTCCTCGTTACGAACGCTTGTTATGCTTGTACCGGGACGCCGATGGCAGTTTGCTGGATGACCTGCGACACGACCAACGCCAACACCGGCGCTCTCTTTACGGCAGCTCAGAGCATCTTCAAAGACGGTCAGCCTCCCCTGTCAGCGGCAGCGTTCAACGGCCTTGCGTATAACCCTCTCGTCACCTATACCCCGCCCATACAGCCGGACGGCACTCCTTTTCCTGCTATGGACGGAAGCTCGGCCGCCAACGGCGGTGCGGGCTGGACGAATGTGGTTTGGACGACCCCATTGTGGACAACGATTGACCGGCCTCCCGCCGCCAACCTGAGAACGTTGACCTACGCCTATACGACAGCGCAGTACAACGCCTTGAAAAACCAGTACATGATAGGCGCTGTGTTGCCTTCGGTGACGACCTCGCCGATCACCGTAGGCAATTCGGGAAGCAGCGCGACTTATACTTTCCCCGTCCATTATTTTCGCACCAGCATCAAATGGTGCCAAACGTTGCGGACATCGGGCCCGTTAATCGGTTCTGCCAACCCGGGGACGATCAGCGTGACGGAAAACAAGCTCTCGTTCAGCAATTGCAAAGACGAGTATATGAACTATACCAATTTGACCGGCACGGCTTTTAAATACATCTACCCGTATTACTATTCGCCGTCGGCGGACTACAACCTTGATGTCAATGCCGCCAATAATTTGAATAAGCCGGCGTTTGATCTGGTGGTGCTCGATCCGGTCAATGTCAGAGTGGCGACGGTCAGCGCGGAAAACAACTGGACGTTCACCACATCGAGCACCGTCGATCACTGGTATTTCGACGGAGTTGAAGGGACGAAGAATAAAATAACACGCACCGCCCAAGAAGAGATTACCAATTACGCCAACTGGGCGGCGTATTACAGGAACCGCGTGGCTGCGGTGAAGTCCGTCGCGTCGTTGGCTTTTGCGGGCGTTCCCGGCAACCGTATTTCAGCGGGCTTCGTTACGATCAACACCACGACCTCCAAGATGCCTGCCGCGCTGGGGAGGCTCGAAGAATTCGGTTCGCCGACGAGCGCACCGAACCGGACAGCGTTTTACCAAAACTTGATCAGTTTTCAGGCAAGCGGGTCAAGCTCAATCAATGGAGTGGTGGTAGGCACGCCGCTGAGAAAAGCGCTGGACGATGTCGGCAAAAAGTTCGGCTCTACCTACATCAATGCAAGCAGTACCAGTTCCTGCCAGAAAAATCATGTGATTATGTTTACCGATGGCCGCTGGAACGATAGCAATTACAGCACAAACACAGGAAATCTGGATACGACGGTTCAGCTTCCGCTTCCGACGACAGCAAGCAGCATCGACATTTATGGAAGCTCGATGAATCCTGCGACGAGAGGAGTGGCATGGCCGGCGCCGATTTACGATATGAGAAGCGTCAGCGAGACGCTGGCCGACATTGCGCTCAAATATTGGAGCAATCGGCTTGGCCCCGCCAGCTTGGGCAATAATGTATCGGTGACGGGAAAGGATCCGGCAACCTGGCCGCATTTGAATTTTCACGGGATGGGGTTTGGCGTCAGGGGAATTTTGCCGTCGAGCGATCAGAGCGCGACGCTGGCGCAGATTGCGAGTAGGGCCCTTGCCTGGCCGATGCCTACCGACGATACGATGGAGACCGTCGATGATTTTTGGCATGCGACGATCAACGGCTTTGGGCGCTATGTGACCGCCGCGTCGCCCGATGATTTCCGTCGCGGCCTCAACGCGATTCTGAATGAAGTTTTGAATGTCGGCGGCGCGCGCACGGCTTCCGCCTTTACGAGCCGGGACATGACGGGCGGCAATGTCGGCAATTACGCGGTTTCATTTCTTCCGGGATGGAGCGGCGACGTCGTTCTGAAAAAAGTCCTTCCCACGGGAGAGATCGATGCGTCGTCGTCTCTGGTCTCAGCGGCAGACAAGCTGCAAACGCTGTTGACGCCGTCGGGAACATCGGCGCCCTGGCGCGACTCCCGCTATGTTTTCACCCGCATTGCCGGCGAGCATTCTCCGACCACCAACGCGGTGCCTTTCCAGTTTACCGAACTCACGTCCACGCAACTGAGTTATCTGGGCGGTACGAATGCAACGACCCAGAAAAACATGGTTGCTTATCTGCGCGGCGATCGGACCAACGAAGGCACTGCCGCCGGAAAATTCCGCGTGCGCGGTAAAGGCCCGCTGGGCGATATCGTCGATGCGGCGCCGGTTGTCGTCAAAAATCCGGGGGGAAATTATGATGATACGACCAATGGCGGCTATAGGACATTTGCGGAAGACAACAAATCGCGCAGTACTATGGTGTATGTGGCGGCCAACGACGGCATGTTGCACGCTTTCGATGCCGACTTGAACGAGCGCTGGGCGTACATCCCGATGGATATCCTCCGCAACCCGGCCACCGGCGGCATCGCGGCGCTGAGTTATCAGGAAGACGATTTCAATCATCCGTTCTACCACTTCTTTTACATCAATGCCACGCCACGGACGATGGATGTCAAGATCGGCGATACGTGGAAAACGGTTCTCGTCGGCGGGTTGGGCAAAGGCGGCAAATCGTACTACGCGCTCGATATCACCGACAGCGCTGTCGTGACCGATGAAGCGGCAGCGGCGCCAATGAAGTCACTGTGGGAATTCACCGACCCCAACATGGGCTACACTTTCGGCCGTCCCATTTTGACCAAAACCAATGCGTGGCCAAATCCTGATGCTCCCGACGAAACCAAGTGGGTGGCGATTCTTCCTTCGGGGTACAACAACGCCGACGGCAAAGCTTGTCTTTTCTTTGTTGACTTGGAATCCGGACTCAAGCTCACCGAACTTTGCACGACCGAGGGAACGGGCAGCGATCCTCTGGGAATGGTGTCTATCGGCGGGTATGTCGAGGATGCCCACAATCAGTTGACCACGTATGTTTATGGCGGCGATCAAAAGGGAAATCTCTGGCGCTTCAACTTGAATAGCGCCAGCGCGTCTGATTGGGTCGTTGAAAAAATGGCGCTTCTCCGCGACGATGACGGCAACCCGCAGTATGTAACGACGGAACCCTGGCCGCAGCTTAACAGAGACGGAACGAAGCGTTATGTGCTCGTCGGAACGGGGGGCTTCAGAAACGATGGCGATTTGATCGCCTCCACTCCGCTGAATAACACTTTTTACTCGATCTACGATAATGGCGCCGCCACAAATCTGACCCGCGATGACTTGCAGCCCATCATCGATCTTGACGGCGTGACAGGAGAAAATGGCTGGTATGAAGACATGGACTCCGGCTACCATATCAATCTCAATCCGCAATCGGCGTACTTTGTTGCGGCTTGGGCGGCGAACAAATACAACGGTAATGCGTCAGGAGGCTCGTGTACGACGGCGTCTATCGACGGCAAGTTCTACGCGCGCACCGTGGACTTCGGCCAACCTGCTCTTGGCGAAACCTTCGCCGGCGCCGGAGACGGCACTTCGCGCTTCTACAGTGTGCCTTCGGGAATCTCCGGTTTCACGTTTGCTTTGGTCAACGGCGATAATGGAAACGGCGGGAGTACCCAGAGATTGACCGCGATCATTGACGACACCTTCGGGAAGAAAATACCGCTTCCGGGAAATTTGGGTTTTGGCAGGATACCGGTGGGAGCCAGCGGCGCCAGCACTTTCAAACGCCTCAATGTCCGGTTTATCGATCATTGATTTTTGATGACGGCCGCGCGGTGAAAACCGCGCGGTTTTTTTTCGGGGCGATTCGCGAACCGCCCGCAGAAAAACTCCTTTTGAAAGAGGCCGCCCGTCGCCCTTCAGCAAGCTCCAGACGAACGAAATCCCTCAGAGCATCTTCAACTCCGTTCTCTGCGTCTCTTTTCCCAACACCGCCACCGCAATCACGCCCACCACAATCGTCGAGCAGAAAATGATGAAGATCATTTCGATGCTGATGTGCGCGGCGACGAAGTAGCCAACCATCAGCGGGCCGAGAATGCCGCCGACGCGCCCGATGGAAGCCGCCGCGCCGGCGCCGGTAGCGCGAATCGCGTCCGGGTACTGTTCGGGCGTATAAACGTAGAGCGCGCCCCAGGCGCCAAGGTTGAAGAACGAGAGCAGCATTCCGGCAATCAGCAGTTGCGCGACGGTATCGGCGTTGCCGAAGAAATACGCGGAGAGCGCCGTGCCCGATAGGTAAGTGATCAGTACGAATTTGCGCCCGAAGCGGTCGATCAGCCAGGCGGCAGTAAAGTACCCCGGCAACTGCGCCAGCGTCATGATCAGCACGTACTCAAAACTTTTCATCAGCCCGAAGCCTTTGAGACCGACCACGCTCGGCAGCCACAGGAACATGCCGTAATACGAAAACACCACGCAAAACCACAGCACCCACAGCATGACCGTCGCCCGCCGGTAAGGGCGAGAGAAGAGTCGCGTCAGGTTTTCGATAAAGCCGGGTTTTTTCGGCGCGGCAGTCTGCGACAGATAGCGCGGCGAGTCGGGCAAGCGAAAGCGCAAATACACGGCGTAGAGCGCCGGCAGCGCGCCGAGAAGCAAAGCGACACGCCAGCCATAATCCGGGATGACGAAATAGGCGATCAGTGCCGCGATAATCCAGCCCAGCGCCCAGAAACTTTCCAGCAGGACGACGATTTTGCCGCGCTCGTGCGCCTGTACGCTTTCCGAGACCAATGTCGAAGCCACCGGCAGTTCGCCGCCGAGTCCCAACCCGATGAAGAAACGCAGGAAGAGCAACATCGCCAGCGTGGTTGACGCGGCGGAGAGGCCGCTGGCGACGCTGAAGGTCAACAGCGTCAGAATGAACACTTTTTTGCGACCGATTCGATCCGCCAGCAGTCCGAACATCAGTGCGCCGAGCGCCATGCCGATAGAGTTGATGCCGCCGATCCAGCCCAACGCCGTCGCCGTCAGGTTCCAATCGTGCTTGAGCGCCGCCATGATGAACGACAACAAGCCGACATCGAGCGCATCGAACATCCATCCCAACCCGGCCACCGCCAGAAGGGTATTGCGCGAAATGCCGGGCTGCAAAGTTGGGGGGGTATTCACTGCCATCAAAAATTCTCCGGTTCAGGGAAATTTCCCCGTTTCAGTAGCCGGCCATTATACTAAGACATTATGAATATTGACTCTGCTGTTTTCGACCTCGACGTTTCCGGAATGACTTGTGTCGCCTGCGCCGCGCGCATCGAGAAGGTGCTGAACCGGCTCGACGGCGTTTGTGCGCGTGTGAATTTCGCTACCGAATCCGCCCACGTCGAAATTGCGGCGACAGCCGTCGGTACGATCACCGCCGACACGCTGATTGCGGCGGTGCGTCGCGCCGGTTACGATGCCGCGCTTGCCGCCGACCCCTTCCTCGAAGCCGACGCGCTAGTTCGCGCCGAAGAAGAAAAACGCGCCGCGTCGTTAAAGCGCGAGCGCCGTATTTTGATCATTGCCGCGTTGCTGTGCCTGCCTTTTCTCTGGCAAATGTTGTCGATGCTGGTCGGGCACGGTCATGACGTGTTACCGCCGTGGGTGCAATTTCTGCTGGCGGCGCCGATTCAATTTATCGCCGGAGCGCGTTTTTACAAAGGCGCCTGGCACGCGCTGCGCGGCGGCGCGGCCAACATGGACGTTCTCGTCGCGCTGGGAACCTCGTGCGCCTTTCTGCTTTCGCTGGCGGTGTGGCTGTGGCCGCTGCCGCAACAACATGTGTATTTTGAAGCGAGCGCTATGGTGATCACGCTGGTGCTGTTTGGCAAATGGCTGGAAGCGCGCGCCCGCGCCCGCGCTTCGATAGCGCTGAAAAGTCTGGTAGCGTTGCAACCGAATACGGTGTTGCGTTTGTCGAATGGTGTTGTCGAAACCGTGTCGCTCTCTCAAGTGCAACCGGGCGACGCTTACGTGGTGCGCGTCGGCGACACGGTGCCGGTGGACGGCACGATCGCGTCCGGTCACTCGGCGCTAAACGAAGCGATGCTCACCGGCGAAAGTTTGCCGGTGGACAAGAGCGTCGGCGATACGGTATTTGCCGGGACCGTCAACACCAGCGGCGCGCTGGAATGCGTCGCCACCGCCGTCGGGCATACCACCTTGCTCGCCGGCATCGTTCGGCAAGTGGCGCAAGCGCAAAATTCGCGCGCGCCGATTCAACGCCTGGCGGATCGGGTCGCCGCGGTATTCGTTCCTGCCGTGCTGGTGATCGCCGTGTTGACGCTGCTCGCCAACGGCTTTCTGCTCGACGATTGGATACAAGCCTTGCTGCGCGCTACTGCGGTGCTGGTCATCGCTTGCCCGTGCGCATTGGGGCTTGCCACGCCCACCGCGCTGATCGTCGGCGTGGGTCGCGCGGCGCAAGCCGGAATTTTGATCAAGAACGCCGAAGCGCTCGAGCGCGCCGAACGAATCAACACTTTACTGTTCGACAAAACCGGCACGCTGACTACGGGCGCGCCGCATCTCGTCAACATGACGGTACAAGCTTCGTCGCGCTTCGACGAAAACGCTTTGCTGGCGATCGCAGCAGCGCTGGAACAAGGCGTCAACCATCCGCTGGCGCAAACCATCGTCGCCGCCGCACAAGCGCGCGGGCTTTCGTTGCCGCCGGTCGCCGATGTTCAGCCGCACAGCGGTTTGGGCGTCAGCGCCACGCTTGACAGCGAAATCTGGCGCATCGGTTCACCGGCGTTTCTGAAAGCGCAAGGCATCGACCCAACTTTTCTCTCACCCGCCGATAACAACGCGACGGAAGAAGAGCGTTCGGCGACTCGCGTTGTGATCGCGCGCGACGTGCACGCTGAAGGCGTGTTGCTGCTCGCTGATACGGTGCGCCCCAGCGCCGCGCCGGCAACGGCAGCGCTGTGCGCGCAACACATCACGCCGATGCTCGTGACCGGCGATCATGAACAGGTGGCGCGCGTCATCGCGCGCCTCGTCGGCATCGACGAAGTACGCGCCCAACAATCGCCGCAAAACAAACGCGAATTGGTGATGGCGCTGCAACAAGCGCACCGCGTCGTCGGCATGGTCGGCGATGGTATCAATGATGCTCCGGCGTTGGCGCAAGCCGACGTTTCATTCGCGATGGGCGCCGGCTCGGGCAGCGCGCTGGCTGCCGCCGACATGACTTTGTTGCGAAACGATTTGACGATGGTGGCCGACGCAATGGATTTGTCGCGCGCCACGCTGCGCAAAATTCGCCAGAACCTTTTTTTCGCGTTTGTTTATAACATTCTCGGCATTCCGTTGGCGGCGTTCGGTTTTCTGTCGCCGGTGCTGGCCGGCGCGGCGATGGCGCTGTCGTCAGTTTCCGTTGTGACCAATGCGTTGCTGCTCAGGCGTTGGCGTTCACGCGGCGATTCATTGCATTGAAACACCGCAGGGCGGCATTCCGCCGCACCTACGGAATACACGGCGCTCTCTTATAAACAAAAGGAGCGGGTTGAAACCCGTTCCTTGCATTATTGCTTCGTCTGGAAGTGTACACTTGCACAGACTTCACACATAGGTAACACATAAGCCAAGACATGGATAATACTTTTGTCGTCATCTTTGGAGATGGGGAGTGGCGATGTCTTGGAGGGAGCAAACAGTGATTGCGACGCCCCCCCCCGAAAAGAGTAGCGGTTAGTATTAGAGTCCGATCCCAAGAGAGAGGAGATTGGACATGAAGAAGCGATATTCGGAAGAGCAGATCATAGGATTTCTGCGGGAAGCGGACAGAGGTCT
>Ga0123354_10000774_pt1 | contig 34628 bp, 15 predicted proteins | sample TergutLab28metaG_2_FD_97872 | JGI IMG/M metagenome (GOLD analysis project Ga0123354, IMG submission 97872) | Labiotermes labralis P4 segment gut microbial communities from Petit-Saut dam, French Guiana - Lab288 P4 | ecosystem: Host-associated > Arthropoda: Insects > Digestive system > Gut ... | reverse complement strand
TTCCATAAAATCTTGTCAAAATGTAAAAAGTACATGCTTACGAGCAAAATAAATTTCCTTTTTCAAAATTTTTTTGGGTTTTTTTTTTTTCTTTTTTTTCCCCCCCCCCCCCCATTAAAGAATTTAATGAGTATAGCTACGGAATTAAGACGCATGCTGCATGTCCGCATAATAATAATAATAACTATGCTGCTTAGTGTTTTCCGTTGAAGTGGCGATTAAAGGGGCTGTGTCTGTCTACTAAATAGGAACCAGCTAACTACGAGTTCTCCTATGAAGTCCAGGACGCCGAGTCTGGAAGCGAATTTAGCCAAGAGGAAAGTCGACAGGACGAACATGCTCAAGGTTCTTACCGTGTGCTCTTGCCTGATGGTCGGCTGCAGATCGTAGAATACGAAGCCGATCAAGAGGGATACAGGCCACAGATCCGCTACGAGGATATTGGGGGCGGATACCAAAGCGGACCTCAGCAGAGAATACAAGGACAGAACCAGGGACCCTACTAAATTCTTATTCATTCATATATGACATCAGTATGAACCGACATCTGCTTCTTCCATACGTACCTAATATGTACATTATTTTCATGCACGACATATTGTACACGGTATAACACTGTGTATATAATTCATTATTTACCAATAAAGTACCTTTACCAAATAGTAATTTATCTTTCACCAGTTACCCAAAATGTATTTACAATTATTATTATTTTCACCAAAATAGGCTTGCAAAATAACACATATGACGGAATTCCAATGCTGCATATAAAGAACAGAGGTCATTGAATGTATTCACGAATTTTAACAAACGTCAGTTCCTCAAACCAACATTACAGAACGTCGTTACAGACTCTACTTTTTTTACACATTCCTTTTTCACGTTGGCACTAAACGTTTTTTCACATCAAGTTCTTCGTTGTGTTTTCTACACACCTTTCACACATTCCGGGTGTCCATCTTCTAATAAGAGAAAATAAAATTTAAGTCAATTATCCGAAATAGCAAGTGTGGATATGCCTATCTGGAGACTAAGTTTGAGATAATGATTCCATCACCATCATATTTATGGGATAAAATCTGCAAAGTATATAGAAAAACAGCTCTGAATGCGACAGTGCTCGGAACTACTCAGCCCCTTACAAAGTAGCAAAATTTATTTCTAAAATATGGAAGTGTGAACTATAATTTTGGCAATCACACTACAGAATACACCTATCAAGCATACGTGGCGAAAACAAAAATTTACTTTTTGAAAAAAGTTTCAGAAATTCCTTAAAACAAAATTAGTTAAATATATCAGTCATTATATTGGTAAATTCTGTCTGCAAATTCTTTAATCTAAATGATCCTACTCAGCACACCAAAAACGTAGTGCCCTGCTCTGATTTTTGTTTGGAATTATCTCTCAGTCGGAACAGTGACCAGTCTACGAGCTGGGTGTCCGATGAATCATGGCCCGATTTCAAGCAAGGGAAAGAGATTTATCTCTTCTCCAGAATGTCCAGACTGTTCTATACAGCCTCCTAGTCGATAAGTACCAGGATTTTCCTTGGAGTTACAACGGCCAGGGTGTATATCTAATCACCCCCCCCGTCCCCCCCGTCCCCGGTCTAGAGCCGAAGTTAAAAATAGTTACGATATATGTCCACGCTGCCATAGGCCTGCGTGGCGCGCACAGGGGGCAACTTTATCTTTCGCCAGGTTTTTGCAGAAAACGAAATTATTTAAAACAGATAATCTGAACTTGCACGTGTAAATCCTACGTCTCAGGGAATTTAAACTGGATCAGGTATCGCAGTACAGAGTCCAATGGCCGCGCGTTTTAATGCATGGGTCTGCGGCCAATCACTTGCTGGAACTGCGGGTTCGAATCCCGCTGAAGGCATGGTCTTGTGGTGGTTGTTGTGTGTTGTCATGTACAGGTCTCTGCGACGGGCCGATCATTCGTCCAGAGGAGTCATACAGAGTGTGTGGTGCATATGAGTGTGATTGTGAAGCCTCGACAAGGAGAAGGCCTAGGTCCACTATGACTGTTGAGCTCTAAAAAAAGAAAAATTTCACAGTACCCACTATGGATATTGCAACTGCGGATGTAAGGTAGCCTATCTTGCAAGACTCACCAAATTTTCTAAACTTCCAATATAGAAAAATCACCTTACTGAAATTATTTTCTTTCTATGAAGGGAAATAACATGGATGTTAAAACAATAAGTAGCTGAGGCTACATGGAACCAAATTCTTTTCCAATTCGGGATAAAATGTTAAATATGCAATCCCTGTGGCGAGTTTTGTAGTGCGATTCCACTATCGCTTTTTCAATGAGCGCAATCTGTTCATAACTTTCTTTCTTCAGAAAAAATGTGTCTAAATCGTTAAATAAACCTTAGGAGACGATGCTTAATAACGGTGGAACAAATTAAAGTAAATATGACATAGGTCAGCGTGAAACGTTGCATCTTTATTATTTTTGTTCAGTAATGCTTCGTAATGTATGATAATATTATTAAAATTGACAAGATAATGGGTGAAGATACGGACAGGAATTTTCTGATTCAGTATACGTTGGGTGCAGTAGCGACTCTTCTTAAATATAGTAAAATAAATTATATTCCCTTTAATAGGGGAAATCTGTTATTAGCACATCAGGAGTTCTGCTCCACCTATTTGTATACGCATTTAAAACTGAAAACAACAAACAATTCTTAATGCATCTCCAATTATCTATCAGCAGTTGCGTACCTCTAAATGTGCAGTCTTACGTATGCCCTTTTTTCCTGCTTGACTGGTAAGCTAAGACTCAACGCTCCGCCCGACGTTCTGCCAGCGCTGAATCTTATGCCGTGTTGCGAGGAAGTTTTAACAGTCGATGACGGGAGCTAGACAAACGATGGCAGGGATGACCTCTAGAAGGTCTAATAAAAAATCACCAGATCGTCGATTCGACGTTCATCAATCAAGAAGGGAAAAAAGCAGCCTACACATGCCGTACAGGACATAAGCTATTTCGCTGTAACGGGGGGGGACAATTTAACCCTTCTCGTTTTTTTTTTCATCCTGACGTGTACGTGCGACTTCGTACGACACCTCAGTCTACGCTTTTAATGTAACCTCGACCTAAGCACGCATGATGGTCTTTATTTACAAATTTCTTGCAACAAGGTTGTAAAGACTCACAACAAATTACTCGAATGTTAAAAAGATAAAGGTAAAGTGATCCCGTTAGAGGCCCGGTGTGGCCCAGAGGGTGGGTAGAGGTTTAGCTTTACTCTTCCATGACCACGGCACTAGAAGGGGGTGAGTGGTCAGCAGCACGCCCCTGCCGCACTTTACCCCCGGGAAAGACCCGGAACCCATTTTACAAGAGCCTAGGTCGACCCAAGGGCCGGTCTGGACGGGCGGAAAAATCTCGTCCCCACCGGGATTCGATCCCGAACCGTCCAGCCCGTAGCTCAGTCGCTACACTGATTGAGTTAACCGGCCCACAATTATTCGAATGTTAATAAGTTTTAAACAAGCGGAGATATTGGTGACGTACCTAGTTCTAAGCTCAGATCTGACACTGATTAACCTGATTCGGGTTTTTCGTCGTATTTCTCTGTGTTCATCCGCAAATAACACGATAACATCTCATAATGCGCAACTTCCATGATATAAGATTCTTACAGCGTCACATCGCTGAAGATTCAGGACTGCAGCGGTACGACGGTAATGACTATTTCCCCGTCGACAAGCCATAACATTCCAGAAGACTTCAATGTTAAGACACATTGTTTTACAGTTATCTCCCCTAAGCATGTTACCGTCTTAAAGTATACGGCTGCAATCCATAGTACTGCTAGAGTGTCTACAAAATCCACAGTGATATATAAGAAGATTTGAATTTTGAATGATTCTATATACGCATTCATACATATTGTACTGGTATTTAATTATCTACTGAGGCCACAAAGAGAAGTCTAACGACTATTTGTTGCGCTAATCTCATCAGTTATACATTTGTGTCAGCTGGATCTTCCTGAACAGGTTGCATGTTCACACCTACTTGCTTGTTCCCTAATGTACTCTTATTGTAAGCATTGTAGGTCCACCAGAACTTTGAAAGTATTTTCCGATGCTTAGATAATTAAAAAGAAAACGACCGACAGTAAAATACCTTGACTACAATGCCGCAACTAGCAGTCTATCGGTAGTATTAGGCTTTGCTCATGTCAGACAAATGCTCTGTAACAAAATTAATTACTCGCCTCATCTGAACATTAACCTCGTGCAGATTCATTAGCTACGACGTGTAAGTACGTTCTGCCGACAATCGCAATTAATACGCATGAAATACCTGCCATCTTGTTGAACTGCTTGACCCTTAAGATAAGGGCACTAACAGGCCGATCAGTTAGCTATATTCCAATTATATTTGATACGGAACATTTCATAACCATTTTAAAATCACTGCCGAAATTTGAATCCCTTATTTTTTTATGAGTTATGTTGCTACAGGCACGTGCAAAACAAAACGCCCTTTTCTTACACAGAAAACTGTATACTTTGCAGCGTGATCCTCATCCAAACAGTGTTTACCACTAAAAGCTGATTCTGTCTCAAAGATAATTCAATGAGCCTCCAAACAGGTTTATTTGCCGGCCACTCAGACACGATGTTTCGGATTCAGTCCCAGGCCAGTCCATGTAAGATCTGTGTTGGAAAAGGTAGCACTGGAATAGGTTTCGTCAGGACACTTATGTTTTCCCCTGTCACTATCATTCCACATATCCTACACATCAAATTCATTCATCCTCAGTCGACGCTACATAATCTTAGCAAAATTACGTCTTCGTTTTAAAAAAGTTTCTTTCCCTCCATAACACAAACAAATCCGTTAATGCTGTTTAGTCTTTACGCAACACAACATACAGACAGAGAAACCATTATACCACAAGGAATAGACGTACGTATATTCAACGATCTCCGCTCAAAAAGTCAATAATATTACGATTCAAGAAATTATTTTTTTCAGCACAAACATAAACATATATCAGTCAAAAAATACTTCAAAATATGCAACACAAACAAACATACCATCTATCTGATGAAGTCCACACACCATATTTCTAAGAGAAACATTCTACATTAATTCATAAACAAAGTCTTAATACAGTTATCTTCTATTAAACAACAAGTACACAGCTCAATTACCAAGGACCAAAACGTGCTGTCACAGAAAGTCAACAAACTTCTAATAACTTCCATAGACACCGTCACAAAAACCACTGCATCAATGAAAAATCCATAAACACAGTTAAATAGAATAATTTTTAGTACCCACATCACCTTCCATGATTATAATACCGTGTAATTTTAATATTCTATATAATTAACTTCCACTAACTTAATTTTAATACTGCTACACAGTGGAATCAATGTTCAAATGTTTATATGTTATATGAGATCTCGTAGAAATGAGTACCAGGAGCATTTTCTGGGGGTAAAGGCGGACGGTGTGTAAGGCTGACAACCTTACCACCATCCTGTGTCGTTGTCATGAAATCTGGGTTCCTTAGCTTCCTGGGACCTTCTGGGCCACTCCAGGCCTATAACCGGACTGCATTATCGTTATATGAGATCTCGTAAGTAACAATAACAATCATCATCCTAAACATCAAGGATTGGACCCTTTGATCCGTTCCGTCTGCAAAGATACAACTGCTCTCTCCAACGTTTCTTCGGTCTTCCATTTGTTCTCCTTCCTTGTGGTCGGTAGTATTATGATTTCAAAGGGATTCGGTTTTGTTGCATCCTTTGCAAGTGCCGAAGCTTCCGTCTGTATTCATCTTTCTTGTCTAGTATGCCTGTAATCTGTAGTTCGCGGCGTATGTAGTCTTTTGACTTGTGGTCATAAAGGGTGTAGCCTGCCAGAGGTCCCAATAACTTCATTTCTGCCGCTTCAATTCTTCGTGTTTCTGAGGTCCAATTTTCTGACCCATACAAAAATGTAAGTAAAACTAAAGTGTTGTATATTTTCAAAATAGTTCCCGTTCTCACTTTCCTAAAAATAATTCTCTTAATAGTACCTATTAATTGTAAAGATTTTGCTAATTTGGATTCTACATCATTGGAAAATTGGTAAGATATACTGCAACCTAGATAAGTAAATTGACTAACTTGTTCTAGCGTTTCATCGTTTATAGTAATTTTTGTTCTTAGGTGATCTGTCCCAACGAAACCAAACACCTTCGTCTTTTTTGTAGCAATTTCCAAATTGTATTCTTTAGATATGTTATATAATAAATAAACTACGTATAGTAACAATAGCATTACTAATTGTATGTTTTACCGTACTAAGGAAAGTAATCAACCTGAAAATGGTTCATAACCAGAGTCGAAATATTTCGTTGAAAGAAACAATGTAAGAAATACGCCTTAATAAAATCCTGATTTGAGTTGTGTTTGGCTATGATATGGTTTATATTTATAATGCTGTTTAGGTAAATAAGACAAGCTTCTTAAGAGAACCGTACAACATATATACACATGTACACGAGCTATGTTCTGTGGGCAAATTTCCATCTTCTAATATCAAGGCAGTGGTACGTGTAAAAACCACCGTATTGTAAAGAGTTGAACATAGTGGCAAGGTATCCAATTCGGGTCCTACAACAAACACACCTGTTTCTTAAGTAATTCGATCACACATACAAAGCAGCCGTCCTCACCCTAAGAATACCTCCCACCGAACGAAACCAATCAAGTATCCTTCGGCCGGAAGCAAACAACCCAAATTAAGCAAACCCACTGCGCAAGAAGACCCCGCAGAATAATTCCATTGGCCATAATTCCAAACAAGCCACCATATAAGAAATCCTCATGCTGTCTTCGCGCCTGTCACCAATTTTCAAACTCAAGACAAAGCTAAAACTGACACATCCGAATAAGTTCACGTAAAAGACAGATCTCAATTTCCCCATGCACGTGTCGGCGAAAAGCTTCTACAATTTTTCTTGTAAAAACACGCCCTGAAGACGACCGCATGAACGGTCGAAACATGTAGCCGATTGCCGGCCATCTGCATTAAAGAAATAAATAACCGAAGTTAAGTTAGACGGATTTCTATTCATTAATTTATATGAATCTTTAAGATAATCACATGGCCACGCCCTGTCAGAGATAAAGTAATGTAGATCAAATAACAATAAGACTACTGGTTTGCTCGTAATTAAACGTCATTGTCTTGCAGTATAACGTCCCAGTATGGCGCAAGAGGTGGCGCAGTTCGTTGAGGCACTGAGCTACAGGCCGGAAGGTCGCGGGTTCGATGGAACTTTTCACTGACCTAATCCTTCCGGCCGCACTAGAGGTCGACTCAGCCTCTAACAGAAATTAGTCGCAGGAATACTACGACCTGGGACGTAAAGGCGACCAGCATGTAGGGTTGAAAACCTTACCACCTTTACGTACAGACTCTCCGGAATTCTGGGAGCCTCGACCTCCTGGAACCCTCAGGGCCTGTCCAGGGATTGCTTCACCTGCTTTGCAGTGTCCAGTATACAGTGCAAGCATGTTCAGTGTAATGGGTATTCCGGCTCCCTGTTTCTCCGTACACTGAAAATGCGGATTACAGCTAACAGTCAAGTGTGTTTATCAGGGCGAAAAGCAAGTTAACTTCGAAGACAGGCAATTGCAAGTCAAACGCCATGTCAAAAAGACTGTAAGCAAGCCATTGTATTTTAAATCTTAATTAATTATGGAAATTCGAAAAAATAAAATAATATCCATATGAACTTTATACTAACGATAGGTTGCACAACATAACGTTACTATCAGCGTGCAAGAGTAACTTAATATACATAAAATTAAAATTTATGAAACAATAATTTTACAATTTTGAACCAGTTTTCTCAACCCAGAAGGAGAATTTACCGACCTCAGATTTAAGAAAAAAGTATTGAGAATACTATTTAGATTTGAGAGACATACGCTATTAATAATGGAAAAAGTTGTACACAAGTTTTGTTTTCAAATTTCATTCTCTGACTACTATTTTTCGTGTAACTAACTTGTGAAGCAAAGAAGTAACAAATGACTGAGGTAATACAGGTTTGGGAATTTCATAATTTATACTCTTCGCGTAATGTGGTTAACATGAAAACTGAAAATGAATAAGACCGAAGAGAAATATAGAATAAATGTAATAGATTGACAGATTTTTGCTTCCATAAAATCAGAGATCGTCCGATGGAATTGCCAGTAAATTTAAAGACAATAAATTTAAAACAAGATGCGATGCTGCGAACGCAGTTCAATTGTCTCTAGACAGGAGCTTAAGGACGGATTTAATGCGTTCCATCACAGCATGAAATTTCTCCACAAAAATCCTACACAATTGACACAAACTTCCGAGTGATAGATACAAAGGGAAGGCATGTGCGTCCTCTAGAGAGAGCTACTGTAAATGCTGCAGACACGAGGCCACTTCAAGACCGTTATATTTTTACTACACCCGGTCTCCATTTCATGACGGCAATTTGAAATTGAGTAACACGTAGGGCAATAATGTTGAGGATGAACAAATGAAACCAATGCTTCCAGCTGTGCAAATAAGAGAATTGCAATGAAAAATAACACTCATATTAACCAACCGGACTTCAATTGCTCTAGCAGAAGGCAACAGTATGTCCGCATTGTGGACACTAATGACTGCAATTAGTTTTCATTTCAAAGACAGCACTAAGGCCTTTGAACGAAAGGATGAAGACTGCATATTAGACCAAGAATAATTATGGTCATCGTAATACATTTGGACAAGTAATTTGTACAATGGTAGATTCAAATTAGCCCGAGATTACAATTTTCCAAGGTTTTATGGACAAGAAACAAACAAGATTATGACACGAAGAATGCTCTCTTAAGTGTACGTTACGTTTGTATAAAGTGCACGCATACACACATACTGTGTGTGTGATTACAACAATACAAGCAAACATCATCTAATTAAAAAATATCATTTGTCAAAGAGAATTGCGCATGTTCAATACATTTAAGAGAGATTCTAAAATTTCAATACTTTTATTATTTCACACTTGATAAAAACAAGTTTTGTCAAATACATGTATTTTAATAAATTGTGTCATAGTATATGAACCAACACAGAGTACACAGAAGCCAAATACATCAGACATAACAAAGCCGACTGATACACGTCACAATAATGTGACACAGACTGCCTTGTGCCGTTCACTTCCTTTTGTCATTAACTGATAAAAGCAAACAGATATTCCATGCTTCATACAAAAAGACCACTTATTAACAAATTTATGAGTGTACCATATATGTCACAAGTGATCGTGTACAGTAACAATGAATATACTAGACAGGAATTAAGAATTAATGTTTTTAATCACCATGTTATATTACAGGAATAAATTACAGGAACAGGCTGAAAGAATTAAAGATTTGTAATTCCCAGAGTGACTTTTTGAATTGTAGTCCTTGAGAAAATAGATTTTGAAAGAGCTCTAATTTAGGCAAGGTAGATATTGCAACAGTCCTAACTTAGACAAACTAAATACTGCAGTGGCCCTAACTTCGACAAGGCAGATATTGCAACAGTCCTAACTTAGACAAACCAAATATTGCAATGGCCCTAACTTCGACAACGTAGATATTGCAACAGTCCCAACTTAGACAAGGTAGTTATTGCGACAGCCCAATTGAGATAAAGTAGATAATGCAACAGTCCTAACCTAGACAAGGTAGTTATTGCAACTGCCCTAATTTAGAAAAGGTAGATAATGTAACAGTCCTAACTTAGACAAGGTAGATTTTGCAACAGTCCTAACTTAGACAAGGTAGCTATTGCAAAGGCCCTAAGTTAGACAAGGCAGATATTGCAACAGTCCTAACTTCGACAAGGTAGTTATTGCAACAGCCCTAATTTAGACAGGGTAGATATTGCAATGGCCCTACCTTAGGCAGGTACATATTGTAAAGGCCCTAAAGCATACAATGTATTTACTGCAATGGCCCTAGCGCATAAAAGGCAGATATTGGAATGGCAAAAGCACAGGCATAATAGATTCTGGATTGGACGTAGCTAAAAGAAGGTAGATATTGCAACTGCCCGACAGCAGGCATCAGAGAAATTCCCATCAATGAAACGAGTCTGATTCTCATCTGAAAGATTCCGGAAAAGAAGGAAGATGAAAGCTGAGCAAACAAATTTGTAATTACTCAAGTATTTGTACAGTTCTTCCAAGCTAACTCAAATTTCGCCAGGATTCTTCTTCTCCAATCCCACTGAAATAAATTCGCCTTCAAATGTCCGCTTATTGTTTTATATTTATTACAAATACATTCGTACATATCATGTTATTAGCAAAATGTACATCTCTGTAAAACCAGTAAGACAACAGATGGAATATTCAACTGTAGTGATATCGCGACCCCACATTTGTTTGTTTAAGAGAAGGAGGAGATATAGCAGTACGACTCGACTGTGCTCAGCGGCTTCATACGCACTAGAGTTAAGTATACAAACACCGGTCATTTCTAAGCGACGCTTCCAGGATATAGACTAAATAGTGCGACACAGATGAGTAAACAGTCGGGATAGCTCAGTCGGTATAGTTACTAAACCACGAACAGGACCACCGAGAAATTACTGTTAGATTCCCAGTAGAATAAAGGGATTTTTCTCTTCTCGGAAAAGTCTAAACTTTCTCGGGGGTTCTTTCTCCTGGCTTGGTGGGAGAGGGGGGCGGGAAAATTGCTTGACACTGAAGCTACTGCAAAGGTTGAGAATGAGAAGACCTATACATCCAGTCCTCCATCTGCCTTCACTTCTTGAACAGGGACAACTTTTCCTTACAGAAGATGAGTAAATATGAGTATGGAAATTTTGTTCGTATCATTTCATACGAGGACGTGAATCCGGAAACAGAAAAAACACACACTTCGCAAAAGAAAAGGTTGCTGGAAATTGTGAAAAAATGAGCAAGAAATTACGCAGTTTAAAAAAGACGGTTTGTAGTACAGCACGTTTATGTTTCGCAATAAATTAAATATTCTTTCTGTTTCTTGTTCGCCGCATATACTTCAAAATATTGTGATTTATTTTCACTAAGCCTAGCTCTGAACTACTTTCAGGCAAGTAATTTTCCATCCATCAAATGTACTTCTCGACTTCAGCGCAAGTAAATATACACGACGGACAACCCCAGATATTGCCTGGAAACCATAATGCGTACTGAAAGAAGGAAGTCACAAACAGCTCAAAAATATTTGCTGAATTTCAGGAAACGAATTGAAAATTCTATATTCTCTCAAGTTACACTTCTCTGGCGTTTTACACATACGTACAAATACACGAGTACAAGCCATGCATGTGTATTCTTTACAATACGCTCAGAGAGACGGGGATTTTACAAGTTTCCCGTGTTCCACAATCACAGGCCAGAACACGGAAAGTATTTCATCCATAGCACACGATTATATAACATTTAGAACCACTTGTATTTCAGTATATCATTTTGTAATAATTACTTTACATAAACCCATTTCTGTTTGCATGCAGAAAAACTGGCATTTGAAAAATTTATGTAAATCCGATCAAGTAAACATAAGGACCCCGAACACACGTTACACTTTGATCTGTTAACTTAATAAATATAAAACTGTTGTAGAATTCATGTGAATACCGTCAGATAACTCTCCATACTCAGTTTTGTAAGACAGAATGATCCAGTTGCATGAATTCATAATTGCAGAATCTCTCCTGTGAAAAGTTTGGAAGAATGAATAGAGAATTTTCAAATTATGTAGATCATCTATTGTTGCGTATGATAAAATCCAGTACTCAAACAGAACTATTGAATGTAGCTAGCTGTAGGGGTGAAAACAAGAATACATGAAGATATTCGGTGGAGAGAAGCAACTGCGAAAACCGAAATTTTGTCACTTTCCTTAAGATTGCAGCCGCCAAACTGAAGCCGCTTATACAGCTACGTTTGCCTTGACGTTGCAGAATATTTTCATCCTCGTGATTTGTGAGCAACTTCTGCTTGCTGCCTTCAAAATTTTGGGTAGAATCATTCAACATGAATGTTATACGTAAAGACGCAATTCCTACCTCACAGAGAATGAAATGCCCCTTTTATGAAATCTAGCATTTAAATTTGTTTAGTGAAATAATAGAGTTTATTGTCAGAGGCACATTCAACATGTAAATACAATGCGTGGCAAAATTCCGAATTTTTTCACGCTAAAGAAGTTTGTATATTAGTTAAAATTTGGATCTTAAAAGGCCATCATCATCCGTTCCAGTAACAGGCCTGGTGGCCAAGTGAGAAGTTCAGGGATGTAGGGTAAACGCCTACAATGATGCAATTACTTTAGTCAAAATGTTACTTCCAAAGTTATAGTGTACAATTTTACAAATCTTAATATATACATATATATATATATATATATTGTGTGTGTGTGTGTGTTCAGGCCTAGTGGCCTGTTACGGTCCTACGCTATCTCCTTGCAAATCTATCTGTTATTCCCTCATATGGAAATTGTGCGACTCAGTCGCACAGTTTCCCTCACCCCAGACGCATAGCCTGCTGCTCGTAACAGCCTAACACCAGCAACCAAGGCACTACACACCATATGCGACAATAACACAAGTATAGTTTCGAGTTCCTGATGATGGGCATATAAGTGCCCGAAACATGTTGAGCAGATTATAAGTGCAATAAAGCTTTCAGCAGCATTTAGTTGATTTTCTTCTCTACGCTTATACTACGATGCACGGACAAACATACACCAAATTGGCATTGTTACATCCATATGGAATATAGTAAGTAACTTCACCTTCGAAAAGTGTGCTATAATAAGAAAAACTGCAAGATAAGTGTTTATCACATTATACACAATGTAAGCAGATACATCGACCTGAGCCCTTACTCACGGTCACAGTCAATGCAAATTTCGCACGTTTCTGTGTGAGCTGCTCTTCCGTCCATTTCCGTCGCATCTAATGTGTTCTGTGTCAACCAACGAGCACCGAAATGTTCTCAAATTCGTTTACGTCCTTCCTAACTTTATATAACTTGCGCCATAAAATGATGGATAGTACATATATCCTACCTTATAAGCCGCAGGTTGTTTTTTATCGCCTCCATCTAATGTGGCGCTACTATACCCAACTCTACGATTACACAAGCTTTACCACATTCTAAGGACAGGCAAGTGTGTCAGTTCCATTGTTGCCTGCTGAAAAGTTACACTACCGAAGATTATCTATCACCCATACGTTTGTAATTTCAAACCGCAATAACAGTAAGAAACCCAAAACTTGACAAATGTTGGAAAATCTGACTAGTTTTTTTCAGCAACTAAGCACACTGCGTTAATTTGCACCGTCACAAGCAGAAACAACAAAACAACTGCCACTGAGACATTTTTAGTGCAAATGTTGCGCTAAATGCATCTGCCGCACAAACAGAGCGATTAGTGGATGGGAGAAAATATCTGGCTTTATTGTGGTTGTTCACCCAATTACAGTTAACGACATTAGTAACAAATTAAGTAAATCATGAGCGGGATCAATCTTGACAAACTTGATGGGCTAGTCAAAAAATTTCCCACATTTACTGAAAGCCGAAGATTCATTCCCGTGTTCACAAAATCCCGCCAAATTCGCCTATGCTACGCCAGCTACATCCAGTCGACACCCTTCAGATGCTTATTTCCAACAATCCTGATCTGCAGAGAATCCTGCCATTCCATGTTCTCGTATCTACTTTCCGTTAGGTAGGGCGCTCCAGAGAGTCTGTCCAAGTTCGAAACCCCTTTGAACATTTCGTTAAATGCTGTTTCATTTCCATGGTAAGAAGTTATTTTCCCTTGTCCCATACTCAAGCAGGAGGACCACGTTCTCTCGACTCTCCGCCACTACATACTCAGTATATTCGCAGTCGGCCTCCGTCTCTTCCATTAACAAACTGAGGACGCTCACGTCGTGGTGTCAGACAGCCCACGAGTATAAATAGTGGTAATGCGAGTGCATTACAGCAAGGGCGTTGCTGGGGGGGCGGGAAGCGACTGGCGAGGCCGCTCCGGGCAGCAAATGGATATTTTAAACGAAAAAGTCTTCATTTTCCTCAACAATTTTTACATTATTGAGCGCAATAAAAGCAAACTCAACAAAAATTATTTTAATTTCATTTTTTATATTCCGCATTACTGACTGCACACCCCGGGCGCAAGAAGGCCTATTTAGGCCATTGCATTATAGTACCGAAATACGCGTAGAACTCATAAAATGTTTGGAGTGCCTACATGGAAATAGGCCTGCCCAAAGGGATTTTAATACGGAAACGACATGGGGGCACAAAACTTGAAGTTGAAAATAACGCAGTATTGACCGTTTTCATTGGCAACGGACGGAATACAATAAATAAATATATATTAAGGGTGAAAGCACTGCTATATCACGACAAAATTATTGCCATCAATACTCTGACAAATTAACATAGAATTTATTACTACAAAACGACTTTAGTTTCATTGAAAAAAACAGAAAGATGTCAGTATTATTACGATAATCAATTTGTAGCCGCACCCAAGGACACATGCGTATATACAGTACATGATGCAAAACTAGAGCATCCTATTCATGACGCAAGCAGCACTAACACCAAGAAAATTAATGGTCCTTCTGGCCGATATGTGTAGAAGCACGGCTAGTAGGCCTACATGGCAAAGAGCTACGTATTGGTGCAGCAATGAAAGTCCAGCAATCATCACCATTCGATGGTGATGAAACCTGGGAGTGTTCAAGTGATAACACAGACGTAACCGACAGAAGACCCATTACACAGTTTGGCATTGCGGGGTAATCCAGTTTTAATGTCTGATCTTGTTGTTGCAATCGTTGTTTTGCTTTGCCTGCAGTTCCCCCCGCCAACAGCAGGCACTCACAGGTGGACTACTTGTATATAAATGCTCTTCAGTTCTTCAGCAATACAGCAGTCCCGAACAAACATTCACACTCAACACTATAGATCATAACATGGCTAAGGTAAGACGGGGACTTACTTCTGAGGTAAGGAAAAAATGGAACGTGACTAAAAACTGCAAATGCTAACTACAATCGAATATGTAGTTTCTAATACTGATGAGCATTATCGTACGTATATTATAGGTGTCTTGGTTCAAAATTAACTAAATAATAACGCTTATCGGACCCAATTCATGCATTCTTTGTATATTCATTGAATTGTGTTTACTCAACTGTTTAAAGGAACTATTATGTTAGTAATTTAAAGTTGGCCACGACCATGCTGTATTTTATGCGCCTTCATAATTGATATCAGCGACTGCTTCTATACATGTCGGAAAGAAAATTGGAGGTATGAAACTATCGAAACACGTATTAATGGCTAGCAAAAACTTGTGACAGCGTTGGCTACAATGCGGAGCCTAGACGGTAGCGACTACAACTGGACTACGAACCGGACAACCCACAAGTCGTTGTTCGATTCCCGCAGTTTCAAGACGGTGATAGACTCCGCTGCGTACAGACAGACTCTGGTGTCCATCCAGATATCTATTCAATGGACAATAGGGGTGCTGTCCCTTGGGGTAAAGCGGAAGAGGTGTGAAGCTGGCCACTGAGCTGCACATAGTGCCAGGGTTAAGAAAGACGGAGTTATTTTCCTACTCCCCAATATGTCTTCATGGTGTGTAAAAGGCGATCTTTGCCTTTCACTGGCCCACAACACGGCGGGTACAGACACTGACGACACTGAAGACAATGATACCTAAAATACAGTCAGCCAAGTTTAAACATTTCTGCCTCAAGCTCTAATACTTTTTGCGTTTTGAATCTAATATATTATGTATTTTGAAATTGAGGAGCAAATCGAATTTCAATTAAACTTCATTGTACTCCGCTGTATCATTTGCAGTCCTTCTTACTCTCAAATTAAACCGGCTTGATGAAATACGGCTACCGGCTGGACAGACGGGGAATTGCGATTCAGTTTCCAGTAGGAGCAAGAAATTTTACCCAACTCCAAAGCATCCTATTCAGTGGTACCGTGGGTAAAGAGAACGAGGAATGAAGCTGACCACTCACATGTAGTGTCGAGTTTAAGAATATGTGGAAGTATTCCTCCATTTCTCTATTTCCTTCCTAGTGTGCACATGGACAACATTTTTACGTTTTAGAAAAAAAGAGCTAATTGGTGACAATTATTTTACTTCAGGGCTATGGACAGGCGACTGATTATGTTATGGAAGCCACCACAGAACTAAGTCGACTGCCAGTGCAGTTTCTATGCAAAATAAAGGAACACAACATACCATTTCAGCCAGTAATTTACCGACCAGCTATATTAACCGGCAATTGGAGCGCGGTGACATTAAATTCCAAGATCCTGACCTAAAATTCTTTTCGAAGTTCAAGAGTTGTTCCTATTACCAGCAAATGCGTTTAATGGATTTTGTAATTTTTCCTAGGTAAATGATGGAATTGTATCGTAAGTTGGGCTGTGTTAAATTTGGAAATAAGTAATAAGGGAGAATTGTTGATAACTGATAAGGAAGAAGTAATTTTCAATTTCAAGATACCATCAAGGAATAAGCATGGCAGAACTGTTAGGAATCTAGTTGATACCTCAGCCGAGATTCGAAATGGATACCTTTCAATACATCCCAGAAATGCTTATCATAAAGAACGGAACCTGTGTGAAATTGTGGGCGCTCATTTCTTATATTGTTGTCAATGAAGGTTCAAGTCTTCTAGTTCTGGAATGAAGAATATTGTAACTTTGTCAGATGCAACCAATGGGCGACGAGCACTTAAAAGAATCGTTCGGACAGCCAACACACAGTTATTTCTCGACAAATGTTACCATATTTCCTTCCAACTAAAACGACTGCCTCTTGGTATACAGAATGCTCTTAAACCGCTCCCAAGACCACTTATCTTTACGTTTCTCTCCAATCAGACCCGCTAATTCTTCTTGCAGCTCTTCATAATCGCCAGCTTGGCGCTATCGTGTGTCATGGCCGAACCGCCCATTCCTGCAAATCTGGGTGGCTATGCCAGGCAGCCGTCCAGCCAGTATGGGGCGCCCGAATTTTTAGGCCGACTGGGAGGATCCAGTTTTCCTTCTGCTCAGTACGGCACTCCTGGTGCCTCTGGCCGTTTCGGTGGCGGTGGATCCCTCTCAACACAATATGGTACTCCCGCTGCTTCAAGCCGGATTGGAAATGGAGCTTCCATTAAATCTGGTGGCTCCAACGATCCCGCTAGCCGGTATGGAACCCCTATCGTCTCCAGCCGTTTCGGTGGTGATAATTCTTTGTCTACTCAATACGGAGTTCCCCGTTCTGCTAACCGACTTGGATCTTCGAGTATTCCATCAACCCAATATGGAGTTCCTGGAGTTTCCAGCCGATTTGGTAGTCCTAGCTCCCTATCTTCTAGGTTTGGAGCCTCTGGTGCTTCAAGTCGATTTGAAGGCGCAAGTTCTGTGTCAACGCAGTATGGTGTTCCATCAGCGTCAAGGAGATTCAACATTCCCAAATCACAGTTCGCTCTAGACGGTGGATACGCTACTTCAAGAGGGCAATATAATGCCCAAGAAGATGATCTGGCTGTAAGTACATACCCTCCGAATTGTTTGTACTAAAGCATTCGAATAATCACCCACACAATCTGTTCTTTTGTTTTCTAGGTGAAATGTATCTCAGAAGGAAGTAATATTTACTGAAAATTTCCGACGTTTGTCTTCGTAACACATCTCATAGTCCTGGCTGCCATCTTTTATGCTATTACATGAAAAACCTCCTCTGAAAAATATTAAGTTCCGTATTTTTCTATTAGGAAAATCAAAACATCATACTTCTATATATTTCATTTAAAACTAAACATATCTAGTCGATGACGATGTAAATCTAGTCTAAATACTTAAATTACCTCATGGCTTCTTAAATCCCTCCGCCATCAAAGTACAGAAAGAGCTTGTCTTATTATTAATTTTCAGTTTAAAAAAGTAGTACTTTAAAACTCAAAATATTATGTATTTCACAGTATTTGATGGGCTTCTATGTGAATAAGCATATATGGAAATGTGCTTCTTACTTTTCTAGATTGCCCTAGTTTATAAACTACGTTGAATGACCATTTATAAATAAGACGTTATTTTAGAACTCTTGTGTCATAGGAGCCAGCTAACTACCAGTACTCCTACGAAGTCCAGGATGCCGAGTCTGGGAGCGAATTTAGCCAGGAGGAAAGTCGACAGGACGAACACGCTCAAGGCTCTTACCGCGTGCTCTTGCCTGATGGTCGGCTTCAGATCGTGGAATACGAAGCCGATCAGGAGGGATACAGGCCACAGATCCGCTACGAGGATATTGGGGGCGGTTACCAAAGCGGAACTCAGCAGAGGGGACAGCAAGGGCCATATTAATTCGAGTATTTAGAAAGGGTTTTTTATTCCAACAGGCTTAGAAATGTATGCGTATTTTATGAGAGATGAAACATACTCAAATACGCTTTTAAAATAAATTTTGTACATATATATATTTTAATTGTAGTCTTTGTACAATAAATAACTTATACACAAGTACACTATTATGGACAACAAAATCGTACCGTCAACCACACACAACATGAATCACTAACCGTAATATTTCCTTCGACACGTCCCTACTACAGCCCTATTTATGGTCACACAGTAGCTGCCTATCAAATTGTTTCAATTAAAAATTCACAGTCACTGAACTCATTCATTTAAACATAGCAAAAATAAGAAACGCTGAGAGAAAACACTCTTCTTGGAGAGAAAAATTACTTTAAATTATTTTGAAACTTCTTTAAGTATGGCCACTCATTATTATTTTGATACGCTTGCGTAAAGTAATGTTGGGAGTTTAATTTGATGGCATTAACACGGTTGCGTTCTTTTCCGCAGCCCATACAGTGCTCTGCTCATTTTATTTCTTGTGTTTGAAATTACGAGAGTAAAAGGAATTTCCTGAGAATATTTTAGTTTCCTTCTTCGACTTCTGATGTTGCTTGGACAACTCCGAACTGCTTCATCAGTTCTTACTGTTCGTTGACTTACAAGAGCACCTCTGATGTTAACGCACGCAGCAATAATTTCTTCAAACTTTTGAGCCAACTCATTACACAATTTCTTCAAAGAACATAGCGGACAAAAAAACGGTATCGGTAATCACTTTGCACATTTAAATCACTTCCACTTCTTATACAACGCTCTGTTTTGAAGTGTTCGACGACACCTTCACAAATAATACAGGCAAATTAAACTCCAATAATTTACACAAGCATATAAGAAAGAAAAAGAGAAAGTAATAATCTACAACAAAAATTCAATAACGAAAATTTATTTCGCGGAAACCTTCATAACGTGAGATTTGAGATAAACACCTCACAACTTTGTAGATATGTACCAACGTTCCGATAAAACCTGCGGCTCCCATCATGATGCTGAAGGCAGCAGGTTTCGCAGTAACGTTGAGCCTGTCTACGATGCTATAAGATTCCATAACCCAGAACTCTGCACTTTTGTTGAAGCAATGCTGCCGTACCATTTATATATAAATGTGTTGGATTAGTTCAACATCAAAACCAGTAAATATTTGTTTCCAATTCTTCAGCATATTACCCTTGTAAAACGCCGTCTTACGGAGTTAGAATGCCTAAGTCTAAAGAGTACCTTCAAATATCTACTAATTACAGTACGTGCAGAAAAAAGTTTCTTTATCCGACTTCTCTAGTTCTGAAAAATAGTCATTCTGAAAATAATGGCAATGAAATTAGCAAAATGGTGAAACAGAAAACAGGAATGAATGATACGTATATTGACGTCATGAGAAAGACATGTTAGGCGTAATTTGCAAGGGTGAAGCAGTGGTTTAAGAACATCCATTTAACGTACATTGCCTAATGAAGGCCTTGCTTTAAGTTTTAGCTGCAGTCGAAACAGTATTAAAAGAAATATGTGCCTCAAAATATTATAAATAATTTCCAAGTATGTACTCTATTTCTACATTGTCCGTTTTAATATTATTCTCTGTGTGCTTATGTTTAACAAGTAGCCTATTCCCATCAAGTTCATACACATCACTTTCAAGCATGCTACATGCCTTGCAGCTCTCAGTAGAAAACCGTAAATTTCACTTCCTTACAGCTACGCAATATTAACAGAAGAGTAGCTACCTCCTTGTGACAGAAGTTCAACCAACAATTTTTTTTCACTTGTATTCTAACTTTTAAAAATGGCTTGTAATTATTAGCATTTCTGAGTCATACGAACTTTATAACATCCTGTATTTGCTACGCCTTACTTCAAACGTTCTAATGTAGGAGACTAAACCTCAAACCCAAATGTCTATGTATATATATATATAGTCCTATATATATATATATATACAGTCCCTAAGTAAACAGAAAGAGTACATATATGTTCGTAGGGTGTCCAACAAGTCTTGGACGCACAGGGAATATCATCTTTGTTGCAGGTAGTGTAACACAGGATGGGTGATACATTTGAGAGGTACACTCTTGAGAAAAAAAGGGAAATTGTCCTTTTGCATGCTTCACGCCCATGGATTCTTTCCTCCGAGGTCGTACCGGCCCACGTACCACTGACGACCTTAAAAAATTATACGTGCTGTTGCTACTACAAATATCACACTTCACACTCCAGACCGTGCGGGATGTAGTGCTTGCCATTATGTGACTGGACCGAACTCCATTTAAAATGAAACTCAGTGACTCCATATTTTAGATTTAAATATTCCTCATGCAGTCCTAAACAATTACTCTTGAAATCTCGAACGATTTTTCGGCATATTCTTCTAACGTGTATCAAAACTTGACGTTAACACTGCAGTTCGAATATGATTTGCGGGTGGTTACATAAATGCCAATCGAAAGCATCCATGTTGGAATGCTTGAAAGAAATGTCCGGAGATAAGATATTCACGAAATAGATTCACAAATGTTATTTTCACTGAAACGTGCAGTCTGATCATTCATTGTGTAAGAACCCTTTACAGACTCGTTGTCCCAGTCATTACACAGACCAGCATGTTCTCTTCTGACATGAAATGACTGGTCTGTGTGTACACAACTCGACCATTTTCGTCTTAGAGATTGGCGCAGTGAACAGGTGGCAAAATGTTTACATTGCTGCGTAGGCACTTTAAAACATACGTCAAGTACACATGCCATCTCCAGGGAGTAAATTCCTTCAGTAGCAAAAGCTGATCAAAAAATTATCCGCATTTTGTGAAACCAAAATATTCATGGTCGTTTTCACAACAGATAGCCAAATGACCCTAACCTGAGCCACAATAATCCGCGTCTGGAAGGTTAACGCAGTGATCTACCACTTTACCAGCTAAATACACACTCGTCACATTCAGTTGACGAGCGCCGTTTTATTATATTGCCCTCATTGCGCTACGACATATGTGCCCAAGTACTTGCCAAAATTAAATTATTCGATGGTCCTTACTTTAACATGTTGGATACGCAAGTCTAAATGGCCTTAAACCCACAAGAACTTAAAAATCCTTCAAAATCCGAGTGACCTTAAGGACAAACTAAAATACTAAACGCAAAAACATGTGAATTACAAATTCAGAGACAAAGAAAAATTTAATTAGGAGTAAAAAGGAAAGAAAAAAGGTAAGGTCGTCCCTGCGTACGACATGGAAGCATATACAGGGTAGGAGACGTAAACTCCACTCATTCTTAACTGCAGTACAAGGTGGAGGTGAATGATCAACGTCACGCCCCAGCCGCTCTACCTTCAGGAGAGAAGCGCGGTACGCATTGTTTAGGAGCCTGGGTGGACACCTCACACGGTCAGAAGAGAATAATATCTTGGCCTTTCCAGGATTCGAAACCCAGACAGTGCATCCCGTAGCCTAACCTCTATAGCGACTATTCTATGCCGATGGCGGCGTAAAAAGAACCTGTTATATGAAATGTTAAGATTTATTACATTCATAAATGCACTAAATACATGCATACAACGTATAGGCATTACATGTAACTTATACATGAACATGTTATACACAATGCACCCTACATAATACAACTTAATCACCTAAAGCAAGCACACTGGCGTTTAATATGATATTTTAAAATAATGATAAACCTTTCATGAACACATATACGAAGTGTGTTTAACATTATACCTACAAATTAGTAGCACATTCGCTGGATCTACTAACGATAGACGACGATGGGAGCTGGTGTTCATTTACCCTTTCCTGTGTTAGTCGCAATTGCTTCCCGAAACAATGCATTGATGATGTTCACTGCACACAGACAATCAGAAAAATACGTGGGATGTGCTAGTTAGGTGCTGTGATAAACATGACAATTGGAGTTCTTTCAAATTCGACATTTTTATTAAAAAAAAGGGCATTTTATTCTTCTGTAAGAACGTAGGTCTGTGGTGAAAGATAACAAAACAGTATGTGTGATGCATGGTTAGAAAAGGACTAGGTCATTTTCTGACTTCAGTACAGTGAACATAAATATAGCAAGTAGTAATGAACACTTTACAATCAAGCCCTAAGCCACAAACCAATCGTTTCCACTTATACATCATCAGTTCCAATTTACAGAAATGACGTAGCTTAATTTGTTTAGTACAATTAATAGGGCCCTCCTATTCCTCTAGAACCTTGGTATAACCCAACCCCAGTTTCCTCGTAGCGGATCTGTGGCTTGTATCCTTCGACATCAGCTTCGTACTCCACGATCTGACGGCGTCCGTCTGGAAGAAGAACGTGGTATGAGCCCCTTGCATCTTCATCCTGGCGGCTTTCATCATGACCGAATTCGCTGCCTGATGTAGTGTCATCTACTTGGTATGAGAATTCGTAGTTGGCTGGTTCCTAGAAGGAGAGTTTGGTACATCAGACTTGTTAATGTGTTTAGGGAATCAAATAATAAGCCTATATAAAGGTCAATACTTTGACAAAGTATTCATTAACCATACTTTATGTCCGTTCAAAACCAAAATCTCCAGATATATATCACATTTGCTGACTTTGAGATCGCTGAAGGCACAGCACAGTGCACAAAATAAGAAGTGTTATTCTTGGGCTTCGTAAATTTCACCCATCCATTTTACTCAGTGGGCAATGGAGGCTGTTGAATAACTGAAATAAAACCTGGGTGACAACTGATACTGGTCCGTCTGAAGAAGTCGTCGTTCTTTCACGCAGGGAAGAGAGACGGTTTCCAAGTCTTCTCGTTGATAACGTCTGCCCTTAATATCTGAAACTGATAACTTCCTTGCACTGTGGCTTTACATGTCACGCTGATGGCTTAAATTAAAAAACAGGTAGCCGTTTTCTAACGAATATGCAGCTTTGGATAGCTTGCACACTGGGAATGCCAATTTAAATCTGAGTCAAAGAGGAATGAATGTTCAAGCAGTTATATGCTGTCCTCTGTAGATAGATTCTGTAATCTGCTGATGACCCATCCTAAGGTTCTACACGTATTTCCATAATTACTCCAGTGTTTTAACAGTATTTTCCTGTATCTTTCCTCGCGGTTTTTTTCTTCTTCACAGGAAGTAGCACAGCACAATTACAGATGTAAACATATTGCTCAGAAACCATTTCCATCACTGATAACACATTGCACAAATGTAAACATTATATTTTTTATGTAGTTACATAAGGGAAATATACTTAAAAAGTTTCAAACGAATTTTTTAAACCTTAAGCAGATCTCACATCGTCTTGTATTGAAAGCCTTCGTGTTGTGCTACAGATTTCTGTGCTGATCGCCAGTGCTGGTTTAATCGCAAGCCATTTAGAAGTTTCAGAATTACGAGATGCGGACAGACGGATGGAAGCATCCTGCATCATTTCACATGCTTGATGAAAAGAACATCGCATACAAATATATGCTCACATTCTATATGGGGTAAAGGAGGCCGGTGCATACGGCTGACCTTACCACCTCCATGTGACGTCTGTCTAGAGATTCCGGAAACCTCAACTTCCCGGAGACTTAAGGGCCTGTCCAGACCAGACTTTACCCAATTCCCTAAATTACTAGAGTCACAGAAAAGTGCAGCCCGCTTAAAAATATATAAACACCAGTATTACATATTCGGTGAATTAAGTCACTTACACATTAACCCTACTAGAAGGTAAAACCACACTCGTATCCAAAATTTTAACAGTTTGTAATTGTGATTATATAATAATATAGTGTGAAATTCATTATATGGAGGTTAAAAGCAAACCCCTTTAAAGAATAAATGCCCACACTTCCATAGAAAATGTCGTAATGTCAGTATCGGTTTTTAATAAATCTTTCACTAGAATTAAGGGAAAATTCAGCGGTACGATACTTCGGAAATGGCTGTCCATTTATGTGGAAATTCCGTCAGCTACATTTGGCACAGATCGCATTTAAACTGGACACCGTATGTTTGTAATTTGTAACACTTACGGACAAAGCATCTTCCTCAGAATTGTAGCCTCCACGCCCATAGTTGTATCCGCCGTCGGCAGCGTACTGCGAGGTGGAACCGCCAACCCGACCAAAACCAGGAGCACCATACTGCGCAGAAAGACGTCTAGCACTTCCACCTGCGCCAAAAGTGGCAGCACGATCACCAGCACCTCCAAATCTGCCTGAAGAGGGGGCACCATACTGTGCAGAGAGACTTCCAGGACCCCCAAACCTTCCAGAAGCTGGAGGTCCGTATTGAGTAGAAAGACTTCCAGATCCGCCGAATCGACCGGATAATGGAGCACCATACTTTGTCGAAACACCTCCAGGTTCTCCAAACCGTCCAGAAGGAGTTCCATGTTGATTTGAAAGACCCCCAGCTCCGCCAAAGCGGCTGGAGGCAGGAGTACCGTATTGTGTCGAAAGACCCCCAGCGCCTCCAAATCTGCCGGTGGCAGGGGCACCGTATTGTGTCGAAAGACCTCCAGCTTCTCCAAACCGGCTAGAGGCAGGAGCGCCATATTGTGATGAAATACCCTCATTTCCTCCAAAACGGTTCGAAGCAGGAGCGCCATACTGTGTCGAAATGCCTCCAGATCCTCCAAATCTACCCGATGACGGGGCGCCATACTGGCTAGAAGGCTGCTGGCCTGGAGGCAAATACAGACCTCCCACTGGAGGCTCAGCCAGAACGCTTGCTAGCGTCAGAGCGCAGGCAATAAGAAGAATCTGTTGGTAAAATAAACTTTCAGATGTGCATGTAGTACTTTTTGCCTCTCCGTGTCTGTAAATGGATTAGCAGGACTTCAGTGCACAAGTAAACTCATTTTACGCACATATAACATGTTTTTAAGAATATCAACTCAGGTAATAGAATATTAGAGTGTGAGCTATATTTGAACAATTTTCACTCTCCACTGCCCAATAATTATGTAAGACATGCAGCATGTACGTTGTAGAAACAAAAAAAACGCAAAGCCTATATTGTTAACCCCAATGAGCAGGAAAAGCTTGAAAAACCATCATATGTTAAAATTTATTTTAAAGCCAGGTGATCTAATTATTTTGATTTAGATATTGCTCACTCAGAAATGAGACCGTTACAACTTTTTTTTATGTAATCATGAGTCTTGCGAATTCACGGCATCGAAGAATCAGTCGGAGAGAAAACACAATCCCACTCTTTCCAGAATTAGAACTTTTTGTAAGAAGCCAACAGTCGCTCATTCATTCAAGAAATGCCCCACCATTTATGAAAAATGAAGTTTCATCAGCGTGCCCTTAAGAACTCACCATCGGGTCCTATCGGAGTCAGCTGAACCTCGGCCACCTACCACACCACAAATCTTTAATTAAAATCCAAAATCGCAGTCCCTTTCCTGTTTCTTAAGTCGTGTCAAAGCATCCGTAGGCTTCAAAATCGAAGTCCCTTCTCCATTTCACAGCACGTTAGTTTTATGTTTTTTATTCCAGAAATTCTTAATTCTCCAAACCAATATCCAAGAGGGACGAGCAAACCTTATTCAATATACAGAGTGGGCCAAAAATAGGTATACATATGCACTACTAATTGGATTCTATACTATATAATGTATACCTACTTTTGGCCCACTCTGTACGTAGTTCACACACCAACAAATGCTACCTGATGATGGTCATTAAAGACCGAAAAGTGTAGGAGCGATATTATTGTGTATTTTAATGCAAATTAAAAAATTTAACCAAGTTAATAAATAGTGCATTTGTTGGTGTGTGAACTACGTAGATTTCAAAATGCACGTTGCAACGATAAAAAAAAAAACCTTATGCACTACATTCACAAGTACTATTCCTATCTCGAGATTGTTACGTCCATCATAAACCAGAGCTCAAGCCTTGCTGTAAGAACAATTTCCATACAATCTACATGACATAACATAGACTACACTGTATCCAATGGGAAATATATGAGCTTTTGACTTGTGGTGGGAGGGGGATTTATTCATTTAAGATTATATAATTACGTGCTGCGAGTATGTGGTATTGAATAAGGTAGCCCACACTAAAATGGTTCGAAAATAAATGGTGGAAATTTTTTAAAAACATACATATACGTGGGACACTTACTTGGAGCTTCTGATAAAAACAAACAAAAAGTCAGGAACGTGTGCAACGCTAAAAATTCTGGCCCGTTAGCCCTCTTAATGACTCAAATTTTTTTAATTTTCCTTCACCCATAACTACGTTTTTCCTCATTTCCCTGTCTCTAGTATTCTCTTCCATTAGTACGTGATTAGCTACACTACATATCTAACCCATCCATCTTTCTTTGATCTTCCTTTCCTTCGTGTTCCCTCTGTTTCCCATTATACGATTATCCGTAGCAATCTATTTCTGGGATTTTCTTTACGTGTCAAAATCATGGCAATTGTTTTTCGTCAATCACCTCTACAAGTAGTACACTCTTCCCTACATTCACAGTTGCTCTAACAGTACAATATTGAAACTTTTCTTCCTTTGAGTTCCTTGTTGTTCTTCTCCCAACATCATTCTCTGCTGCAGGCAGTTTATTAGCATGTTCCGTGTTTAGTGCACATGTTTGCGCACCATATAAAAGAACAGTTTCAACTAAAAATCTAGAAATAAGTTTTTTGTTCCATTCAGAATTTATACTCCTTCCATCTAAATTTTTAACCCCTGAACTTTAACACCTGATGATTTCGAGGAAAACATGGGCAAATGCAAGTATCTAACTTATGTCTGTCACTTTCTTTACACAACAACCGCTAAGTTCATCTCCGTTTTCTACCAACATATTGGGCGCTAGAATTAGTAGAAAGCTTGTAGTGTAATAGCCATGATGGCTGAAACGTCAGGATCATTTGGTAACAGAGCAATGTACTATAGGAATACAACAAAGCTCTTTACAGGGCATTCCAACCCCAACCAAGACTTTAGTTTTATGTGGAATAATGGGTAGGACTATGTATGCTGAAATTGGGGCAGAAATGCATATTGGTTTTAATTTAGTATTAGTTACACGAGTATTCACTCGATTCTAACCAAAAATTAAAGGGCCTCGTTTTGTTAATAAATTATAAAATTCACCTACAAAAATTTCTTTACAAAAATCCTCTCAGCAGTTCTTGACTACGTGTATGCATACAGTCGGGCAAAAAGACTAGAGATTTCGATATGCGCTTCGCAAACGTAAAAATACCGTCAAGGCTGGCTGGCGGTCGGGAATCGAAGTTCCAGTGGGAGTTTTGCTGTGCTAACGCTCAGCCCCTTCGCTCATTCGAGGTTTTTGGAAATAAAGAAAAGTCCTTGATCAAATTTAAACCGAATCATAGCATTTTCATTTATGTAAACGTAACATCATTAAGTATATTAACAGTTTCATGCCTTTGGTAACTTACATAGACTCCCTGCAAGATTAAGAAAGTCCGCATTTTTCCATAGCGTTTATGTACATTTTATAACACTTAAACAATAAATAAAGATTACTTCTTTAAACAGTATTAACAGACGTCTTTATAGTGGTCAATCTGTTATCTTTGAGGTATGAAATGCCTTGGATCAATGTCAGTCTTCGACGGCTTTTTTTTACTATCTTCAATAAATGTAATTCAATAAAAACCCATATCTCTTTGGGATATTTTTTTCAACAGGCAGTTTTTATGTCGGCTAGGCAGTAACGCATTACCCTGCATTTCGAAAAAACTAAATACCCTCCACCTACCTTTCCCATTATGTTCACGCCGTAAATTGCAGTCTACTCTCCTCTGCTAACAGCGACCAGAGATGAAGAGGATTATGATGTGATACAAGGAGGTAGCAAATCTTTATATAGCAAAGCAGACCGTTACGTATTACCCCGCTTGTATTGCAAAAACCAAAGAAAAACAAACATGTAGAAAAAGAAGTTGCTACCCGTGACATTGCAGTAGCTCCTACAATGAAGAAGTGCGCTGAGGAATCATTACCACAATAGTTGTGTCGTAATAATTAGCGTGCATTTGCAAGATGCTTTTGGCGACTACCCTTCCTTTCCACACGATCTGCATATTATTTACTGCGGATTCAAAAATGGAATGGTTTCGTAACATGGTGATCTAGTTTTCATAATGAAGGCCTATAACTAACACGAAGCAGCCCACTCGAACCTTCTGCTGGGTAGTGGGGGTGATGGAAACTCTCCCTTTCGTCCTGCACGGGAACTGATTTTGTTTTACTTATAAGATGTGAACACATTCGTCAAACTGGTTTGATAGCAGATGATGGAAGCGCGTGTTTACAATATTTAACTTTCATGTGGTACAGAATATTGCAGATTTTCGTTTTCATAATTATTTTAGACATGGCCTATTACAGTCATGTTGGTGTCTGCCTTCGCTTGTTCCTTAGCCATACAGCTTGCATTCCAGTTCAGACAGATGTCAGTTACAGAGAAGGCCACAGCAAATGAACATATAATTACCTCCCATTACGATGAAAATTCCAAACAGCTTAACGTAATTTTCATACTAGCAGAAAAATTTGCCAATATATAACTTGGGTGTAAATATACTTTCTTCTGACGCATATGTAAAAGAAATACAGCTGTTGATCCTATTATTAACTGAATTAAAGTACTGAAGTTTGAAGCACAATATTGAAACTGGTGTTCTTTCCAATGCTGTAGTTAATTTCCAAAATAATGGGGCCAAAACATATGGAAATATAGTCCCATAACTACAAAAAATATTTAATTTTTCTTACAGCTTTTATCGCGTGTCTTTCAGCAAGAGATACCAACCCATTTCCACTGAAACGTTATCAACTTGACGTATTTCAAAATTGCACATTTAAGCCACACTCCAGTGCATTAGCGACTGTCTTCATCATTTTTCGCCCTGAAGAAACCGTTTCTGAAACACGTCGATTGTCCAACACGATTAGTCGTATTGTTAGTTACTTAAAATTTCTGCTTAACAATTTCTGAAGCCTGAAATTAATGAAAATTAGATATAAAGATGCAAGGGGCATTTCACATGAAATGTAGCGTTCCCGTGAGAAACAGCAATTGATGAATGTTGGACAAGGAGGAAGCCTTACAACACACAATTTATCAGTGTGGTCTTTAGTTTCAAAGCGTTAACAGCTTCTTGTTACACGCGTAAATTTGATTTCATTTACACGCATCATAACAGAAAGGCAACCCTGCGCCCATATTCACGAGATTCACAAAGGTTCCGCCTTACTATATACAGAAGTCTTACACCAAATTTTACCAAAATCGAACAATAAATGTGGGAAATGCAGAAATAAATTAATCCTTTCCTCAGCATAAGGTATTTCTTTCACCGAGTCGATCTTCAAACAAGGCATAGTCGCATAACGACATAACAAGTAGTTCTTCAATAACGATCTTCGTTCAAGTCAAAAGAAAGAAAAATACAGAAAATAAAGACAATTTTTCCTTCAAGCCCCTAAGTAAAGAACCTGTCTTCATGAAACTCATAACTGCTCAACGGCATTACATGTAGATTTACTGCAACAATTTCACCCAAATCTGTCAGAAATTATGAATATTAGGGTTAAAAATTAATTTACGTCCTTAAGCAGCTTTTGCTGCACATAGTTTACGAAACTCATACACGGTTCCTCAGCAACATGATTCAGGCGTCTTCTATACGTAAGTTCAACCAGTCGGTCAAAAAAATGCGGAATTCATGGGTAGAAATTCCTTTGCGACCTGAAGTACAGCATAATTGCTTGCACGCAACTCAGCACTGCTGGACAACTGTTTATAACGAACTCCTATGCACCATTTTATTAAAATCCGACACAAACTGTAGCAGCTGATACAAGGTTACAGACGGCTGGACAGACATACGGCACGGTCTTCACAACAGCGTTCCGTTTTACTTCGTAAAGAACACGTAAAAATTGTTCGTTGTAACAATAATACAGAACACACAAGCATATACTGTGGGCAAAAAACAGAGTCCCGCTCATAAAACTGACAGTACATATAGGGGTCTAATAACCATTATTCTATCAAGGATTGATCTAACGTATATTATTATTATTATTATTATTATTATTGTTAATAATTCAGCTATGCTAAACCTTAATTACGTACGCTGACAGTACAATATAACATAAACATACATAAAATACAAAATTAAAATACTATTTGAATCTATTAAACATAACGCGTGCCTGTTCATTAGTCGAACTTATTTAGATTGTAGTCCTGCAGAGTGAGTGTTTTCACAGAATATTATGGGGGTTCTTTAAAACTACGTTTCAATTAGGTGTGCACTGAAAAACGTAAGAGAGAAACAAGAAGTGCATACATAAGTTTGAGAGGAAAATTCTGAAAATAAATTATTTGTAAGACAAAAGGAAAAGATATATAGTACTGAATTTCGCATTTACGAAGGGAATTTTATATTTAGACTTATAGTTCTCACGGCAAAGATTCATTGTATCCTTCCGTTGTATGGTACAGCGTGGTCCGGTAGAGAGGTACCAACATTTCGGAACAATATACTGACCCAATTTCAAGGCAGACTTAAAACAGACTACGTAGTATCAGAATCCAGGAGACCACAGTATGAATTTCTGTAGTGCATTACAAGGGTTTCAAAGGGAGACCACCGGCAGGTCCTCTGGTCACAGTAACGTAACGGCCTGTTTGAGAATGCAGGCCGAATAAGCCAAAGCCTCCGAATAGTCATGAGTTAGCTGCTCAGCGAGTTACGTGTGACTTCCTTTGTTAAAATCGTTAAGCAAGCCTAACTTAAACAACAATAATATATATCTCAAACGACCCTGTCCTGCGGAAGAGTGACCATCTGACTGGGTAAAATTCGAGCACTCTGAAGGAACAGCCCAGATTTGAAATGCAATAAAATCTTTCGGATCGTATTCATACATCTCCATTCATCCACACATCGACTTTACTGCACTCCCATGTCATCTTCACTGTGTGTTATTCAAGCCCACTTGCAAGTGGTTGTGTCTTTATATGCAGGCTACTGTATTGTATACTCCTTCCAGTACATAACTCACAAAAATTCTATTTTTCTTTTGCTGCTATTGACAAACTATGATACTGTAACCTTAAAAACAAAATAAAATGCGTCAGTATCTATGTGTTCACTGCACGCTGTGCATAAAATGAGAGCATAGGGAAGATTCAGCGTCCCTCCATCACGTGAAGAAATTTCCACAGATTTCGAAGGGGTAAAGTACTGAGAGAAGGGAGGGAGACAGGAAGGGAAGGGAGTCTATTCTAACAGATGTTGAGCAAATTTAATTTTGGTTGATACAATTTCAATATTATGTCGACTGTACATGGCAGCCAACACCAAAGCGGGTGGATATCCTTCGTATATAAGAAAAGTATTAAACCTAAATGGCAAGGTATGGGTTCACTAATGCTCATTTCAACAAGTGTTGTAGAGAAAAGAGAAAAGTGCATTTTGTTTTTATATTTAAGTATGTATGTGTGTTTGCGTGCGTGCGTGCGTGCGTGCGCACGCGCCCAACTCTTGCTGTTGCCGAGATAACTAAACCGGGCAGGCAGAATAGCTTCCCTTATACGCCTCTCGTATATACTTGCAAAATATAACCAATAAATATTAAAACATCTGACCCATTTACAGACATGGCTAACGATTAATGACTATTAAATGTTTCTGACTACTTTATACGCAGTATCCTCTGTCCAGTATTTCTAGCTGTGGTCCTCTTCCATCGTTTTTCTCTACGCCTTCTTGCAACTTCTGCTTGTTTCTCGTTTTGTTTCCTTCTTCCATTAAGAAGCCTTACTGGCGCACAGCCTTTGACGTCCTCTTGTAAAAATATTTTCCTTCTATCCAAGCTTTGATGTACGTATCTCCGATCTACAACGTGAATAAATTATATGGATGCATAATGGAGGCAGCAGTCACTACCACGTCCAGCATGTATTACACGGGACTGAACAGGCCTTAATTTTGCTGTCTTGTGAAATAATTTGTGTACATCTTACTTTATCCGAATCCAGGTTTATAGGGCATAAATAAGCAAACCAAATCTAAAAATGGCCACTGACCTATTATTCAGTATTATAAAATTTTAAGTGAAAAGCACCGGTCTTCAGACTTTGCGGTACTCACTTTAAAAGCAACTACAATCATCATTGTGTAGCTCTAAAGGATCATCCCGATTAAGAGATCCATTCAAAGTAAGATCTGAGGTTCTCACAGCGGTATATACTTACCAGCCGACACAGACCAACATCACACCAGACTACAAAATTCACGCTAAAATATGTAATACAAAATATACAGATTTATTTGCAGTAAAGAGAAAACTGCTGCACGAAAAAATGTGTCAAATAAAACTCGGGCGTGTTTGTGTTTGGTTTGATTTGTTTATTTTTTGTTTTTGTTTCTGTTTGTTTGTTTGTTTAGTTTAGTTTAGGGAGTCTCGCTGCTGCTACTACAAATTTCTATTCTCATCTTATTGGTAACATAGTCAAAAGACACATAAATCCAAAGTACGCATCTGTTCTTGAAAGATTACTTTCAGAGGGTCTCAAGTATGTTTTTAAGTACGTTTGGCTTAAATTATCTTGCTACACATTTTGACAGTTTTTCAAGATTATTAATATTTATAAAAGATTTTAGAATTCTACAAGCAAAGTTCCCTCGAGAGTAAGGCGGCTTAAGGAGCAGGTTGTTTGTACTCTTGTGAGTTTTGGCACCGACGGTTGCTGAAATGCTTATTGGAAATTGAATTTCAAAGTTCGTTCTAAATAAATATCTCATTGCAAGAGAGTATTAAGAGAGATTCTACGCATCAAATAACACACATTCTCTACAGTTTTAAAAGTGGTATCGGTAAGTCTATGAATCCGGGACATTTGGTGAAAATGCAAAGGTTCACTCTGAATTTAGATTCATATATATATATATATATATATATATATATATATCCCAGATGTGTACTGTGATCCTTGGGGATAGGCCTAATTCGACGGCATTGGTGTTTGTTTACTGCAAATAAAAAATGTGGCACTGCGAAGCTAATTACATCACACACACAGTATATAGAGTGACGGCCTAAAACTAAGTCCACATACACTGCTAAATATCCAGGGCAATGAGAAATGATTCAAAAATGTTTTATTACTACTTTTATGTTATACACAAGTTTCTCTTGCCGTTGGTTGTTATTACATGGTCAACAAAGCTTTAATCTAGTTTTACGTGTAACAGGCTTTAAAACGGGAAACTGTGAAACATTAACTCCTTTCATGACTTGTGGCGTGGAACGCCCAGTACCCGTCAAGTAGTACCGGAGATGGAACTTGTTGAGGAAAGAAAGGACGGGCGGACGGACGGACAGATAGACAAGGACTTACCGTTACGAATAGATGTTACGCACTTTGCACAAAGAAGGCCATAGATTCCAAAGATTATACACTGATGTATACTTCTTATAACAAAGCATAACCCTTAATTCAACGACTTTTCAAGGATACGAGCCCATCCGTTTCAAACCGAAACCCTCCGCTGTCCACAACGGTTCATGCTCTCAGGTTTGGCCCAGGTGCATGGAAGTACAGGCGCAACAGGTGTTAAACACGTTACCAGGTGGAAGAGATAAATTATAGCTCGTAGCAAACTGTAATATAATGGGAATATAATAGAACAGTACAATGACAATAAGAGGGAATTTAAACGCTAAGAAATGAGTCATCGTCCTTCCGAGGCAAAAAAGTCGTCAAGCATTAAAAGAAAACAGAACCATATAGCCCTGTTATACAAAAGAACACCGAACTCAACTTCAGCGAGAAATTTGTATCTGTGTATAACAAACGATGATATACCATATGTCTTCTAAAACTGGGGAAGTATATCTACTTCCAAATCCTGGCAAAAATGATGGTAAACTACCACTTCAATATAAAGTTATGTTGTTTATTGTCTGAATAAAAACATCCATGACATTCGGCGGCTAGCTCTCTCTCTCTCTCTTTCTCTCCACACACACACACACATACACACACACACACATACACACACACACACACACACACACACACACACACACACACACACACACACACACACACACACACACACACA
>Ga0123354_10000772_pt1 | contig 34660 bp, 18 predicted proteins | sample TergutLab28metaG_2_FD_97872 | JGI IMG/M metagenome (GOLD analysis project Ga0123354, IMG submission 97872) | Labiotermes labralis P4 segment gut microbial communities from Petit-Saut dam, French Guiana - Lab288 P4 | ecosystem: Host-associated > Arthropoda: Insects > Digestive system > Gut ... | reverse complement strand
TCACACTAAAATTAGTATTTCATCACTTAATTATGAAGATCAACGTCCAAGACAGGAACACCATTACACTGTAATTAGACTCAAATCAAGAGGGCTGCAGTTATTTTAGTGGAACAACATGGGCAGATTAATGTATAATGGACTGATATTTCTGAGGAAAAACTGACAAATGTTCTTTCACTTGCTCTCCGTTCAATTCTGTAATTATGCAGTTTTGTGTCACACACAAATTTTTGATTCACACTGGATTGTGTTGGCAAAGAATTTCATCCATGAAGTGGTCATAGTCATGGTAGTAATGGCAGTTGATTGTGCAATACCGTGTGGACCTTGCACAAACATAAACATTCTCCACTTTAGTTGCGAGAAAAATAATGTAATTACTTGTCACCTGTTATTCGTCTTGGACTGTAGGTGGTTTCACATTCACTGTGACAGATGTATTCCTATGAACACTTAGTGTCTGCAAAGTGTACTTCATGGAAAAAATGTTACTGAAAGTTTGGTATGATATACACTAAATCAACAATACTCTCTAAAAGAACATAAATAGTGAAAAAAAATCACATTTAATGCTGGAAAAACAGAAATCAAGAAAATCTGTTATTCTGCAATAAGGTATGGTTTAACTCTTCCGTGATCAAGCCAGGGCATTTTTGTAAAGCACCGTGTATTTTTTGTTGTTTTTGTGTTAATATTCCATTGTTTGGATGGTTGTTTAATGTTTTCCTTCCCAAGTTAATGAATTTTCAATACCCTATATCTCCATGTCTCTTTGTGCAGAAAAGTTACATTTACATTATTTTCAGGGTCAAGGCAATACCTTTCTCGGTCAACGCTGTGAGTTGAGACACGAAGCAGCTTTCCACAACAGGCAACTTTATGGGTTGTCTATGGACAGTTTAGCATTGTCCTTTGACCTGCACAGGTACAATGTTCCATTTTTGTGTATTATGTGCTGTATGTTATGGTGTAATGTGAGTGAAACTTTTTTTTAATGTTCGTCATTCCGATGTGTACTATATGTAGTCTGTTGTACTATATATGTGTGAGTGAAACTGCTCCACCATTGACACATAATCGTTGGTGAAACACATTTTATGGGTGAAGATCTGCATGAAATTCTGCACGACAGCAGCAATAAAGAATATACAGAACATAAACCCAGTGAAGGAAGTAATGTAGAGATACATAAGGGAAGTAGCTCTATAGTTCCATTCAGTCTTAGCTTTGGCATTAAAGGGAGGTGAGTGTTCAATAGTACACCTTACCACTTCACACTCAGGTAAGGAGACCCATTACCCATTGAACAGGGGATTGGGTGGTCTCTAGAGAAGGTCCAGATGTTTTGTGAGAGTAGAAAATTTCTTGCCTCCAAAAGCATACAAACTGCAGAACACCCAGTCCATAGCCTAGCCTCAATACTGACTTGACAATCTTGTTTCTCCACATATGGGTATTAAAACCTAGTATGTGGCTATGGGACACAAATAACATTAATTTTATTTTGGGGTACAAAATGTACCACAGCTGCTCAACCATGGACTTTATTAACTTAGTCATGGAACGGTTAATCGACCAGAAAACAAAGAAGTCAAGCCCTCAAGAGAAAGTAAATGCACATGAGAACAAGGAGGGCTTAAAAGGATTGGTCACATCTTTTGTAGGAATATTACTGAATGAAAGACGGAAGAATAGAAGTGATAGGAAGACAAGATATAAGCAGATACAGGATGACCTTAAGGAGAAAAAAGGAAACTGCCAATTGAAAGAGGAAGTTCTAGATCGCTCTTTGTGGAAAACTCGCTTTAGAAGATGCTATGGACCTGTTGTAAGACAGAATACAGAATAAATGAAGGTATGACTTGCACTGAAGTGGAATATAAACACCCAAATTGACAATAACTGATGTTACAAAACCATCATGCACTGTCTAAATATGACAAAGCTGGATTATGGAGTGCAATGAGGGACCATTCTATCAAAGGGACAGTGTTACTCAGAGAAACAATGAATTATGACATTAACATTCCATTCACTCTGGTGTATTATTTTATGAATAACAGTTCATAACATGAGGACTGAAGCCAACTACACTTCCCTACCTGAAGTTATGCACAGATATTCTTGGGGTATATTAAAGATACAAATCATGTGAAAATTACACTTTGTTTGCAAGAACTGAAAGACATTATCTGTGCAGAAATGAATAATATTTAGAGATCATATATCTACCATGTATCAACAATATTTCCAGAATTTGAAAGGCCTGCTCTGAAACTTGAGGTCAATAATCAAGACTTTAATATAAAATAGATGAAAATGAACTACAAAGGAAAAACAGATCCAAAATTCAAAACAGAATTACGCTTTATATGTAATAATGTTTCATGCCAGCTGCATGTAAAACAGAGCAGAGTGTACTTTGTTAAAAACACAACCACAGATTACTCACCAAACTTGTGTTGAGGACAGGAAATATATCTTCAGCTCGATGCAATACAACCTTCGGCACTCTAGTTGCCAGAGAATGAAGTACCTTTTGTAATCGTGATGAAATACGTCTCACGCTCATGATGGGTCCCCTTAATGTTATTTCTTAATTCAGAATGCAGAACGTATGTCACTTCAATTATCTACCTATAACATGAAAATATGCAAGTTAGTCCTATTCACAAAATATATGAACAGTTAAGCATTTAAAGTGTACAATACCATATCTTAATGTGAAAATAATATGATAAAACACAAATTATACACATGGAGAACAAAACGTTTGTCAACACAAAAAACATTAACCCGATCATTCTCTGCCTACAAAACAAAGAATTTTACTACTATATGGTGTAAAATAAAATGTTACATAAGGAAAATATAACACAAAAATAATTATAACAATATTGCCACACAATTAATATGCTAATAATTAAACCCAGACATATAATACAAGGAAATAATGCCATCAAAAGCACAGAATTTCATAATGGGTAAAACTGACATAATACACACTATATAATTTCACTGAGAGTGTTATACCTAATCAGATTAATAAAGTAAAAGAATAAATTAACGCTGTAGACTAGTATACAATGGTGATGTATGAAAAACCAGGCAATTTATCTGGCAAAAAACTGTGTTTACATTAAGTATAATCTGGTGTTTTAACATGCATATATACAGCATACACTTGGGAACAAGAGTTGTGCATGTCTTTTAACCCTACAGACAATTGTAATGATCTTAAAATACAGAATTTGCAATGACAAGTGTGTGGTGTGAAACATGACCTTTCCTGATGATCCTAGGAATGAAACATATCAAGAAGAAAGAAACAGTAGTGTTTGTAATACATATTCTGAATCATTTGTTATAATAAATCCCTCATAGTCCGGAATATAGCCAAGATAAGTGGGTACCTGTCACCACCTCATGGCACGTGCTCAGGTTGTGGATGGAGGAACAGCCTCCAATATGTAGGGTAGCCGCATATATATTGAATAAGCAGTCGCGGACAGCTGACAAAGGGCGATACTCCAGCTTAGGGGTTGGGTGAGGTGCAAACAACTCCTCTCCCTAAAAAGTATCATGTTACAAAATAAAATGTGATGCCTCAGATCTGGATTGATCCAATGGTATGGGCTCAAGCTAGGGACAGGTGGCAGGCACTTGTGACTGCTGTAATGAAACTTTGGTTTCCATAATATGGGGGAATTTCTTGACTAGCTGAGAACAAGTTAGTTTCTCAAGAACGGCTCTGGTCCATGGAGCCAGTAAGTAAGTATCCAATGTAGTATAAAATATAAAGCAAAATAATATTAAGATTTGTTCCTACATATTTTGGACAATCCAGGCCATCCTCAAGGTATATGAATTTATACAACCAGCAATGTACATAAACCTTTTATTTCTAATCATATTTATACATCATCATGATAAAATATTTACAACTGAGGTATAAAGGAAATTGTTCATTTTTGTAAACATTTTATCATAATAAGATAGAAATATGACTAGCAATGTGAAGGCTGTACGCCTTCTGAGATATATAAACTGTTACCCTAAGGATGGCCTGGCCTGGCCAAAACATGCAAAAACACTATCCCATTTTTAAAAAACATGATTGTAAATCGCTATGCCAATCACGTGTTAAGTATTTTAATTGTATGCTCCAGCACTTTATTCATACTATGTATTATTATGAAACTCTCCACTACAAACGATATACGAAATATAAATATATTTTGTTTATAACTACGCTGCCTTACAGAATAACCCCAAAGCACGTAATTACTCTTAGAGTGAAGTGTCCCAACATGGAAAACGAAAGTCTGTAAATTTCGGTCCAACATAAAAAATATATGTAGATTTAACAGTATACGAATTTGTTTCATGACAACGTAAATTAGAATAAAACTTTCTTGTTGGCCAGTAGCTACTCAAATCGACAGCGTTATCCAACGTTACCTTCGGAAACTGCGTAACAATATCGTCGGTTAAACACGTCCACAATGACAGAAATGTCACTCTTAATATTGAGCTCTTTCCACTGGATTTGATCGCAGGTCTGTCTGGTCGGTGTCAAATCTATGATCTCCTATGATTCGACGTATCCAAACCCTTCTTTTGCTTTAAAAGTCTGCACGCAGTACGCGCTGCAACTATCTTATGGAAACACTACTTAAGCATTCGGAATGTAAAGCGTCCTTACCAATCAACACAAAATCTGAAACTCCAACAAACAAAACTCCTTCCATTCTAACTCCACATTCTTCCTAATCTATGCTGACGATTACATACAGCACACTACGTCCCCATCTTTCGCATATTCCATTCTGATAAAACACAACCAACACATATACCATTCCAATTTCCTTCCGCTTGCCTACCTAGGTCACAGATAAACGACGAGCACAAACATGTAGTAATACCATGGTTTTACGTAACCTGCACATTTTGGCATGGATTAAAGCACGCATCACAGTTATACAACTCTAGGCTGAAGATCTTAATGCATTGGGTGGAAGCGCACATACTATAAAGAAAAAATAGAAGCCTAGTAGTCTCTAGTAAGGAGACTGGACTAGAAGTAAATGTTGATAAAACGAAGTACATGGTCATGTCTCGAGATAAGAATGCATTACGAAGTCACAATATTAAGAATTATAATAATTCCTTTGAAAGGGTGGAACAATTCAATTATCTGGGAACAACCTAAGTGAATCAAAATTCTATTCAGGAAGAAAATAAGAACACATTGCACCCAGGGAATGCTTGCTATCGTCTGCAGAATCTTTGGTCTTCCAGTTTGCTCTCCAAAAATATAAAGATTAAGATACAAAGAACTGTAATTTTGACTGAAGGTTTTGTATGGGTATGAAAATTAGTCTCGCACATTGAGGGGGGAACACACACTGAGGATGTTCCAGAATAAGGTGCTGAAGGGATTACTTGGGCCTAAGAGGAACGAGACATCAGGAGGAATGAAGAGAACTATAAAATCAGGAGCTTAATGATCTGTACGTCTTGCCAAATATTCAGGTGATCAAATCAAGAAGAATGAGATGGGTGTGGCATTTAGCAGGTATAGAAGAGAAGAGAGGTGCATACAGGGTACAGAGACCACTTGGAAGATCCAGTCATAAATGGGAGGATTATACTAAGATGGATCTTGGGGAAGTTGGATGGGTGGCACAGACTGGATTGAACTGGCTCAGAATAAGAACAGGTGGTGGCCTCTTGTGAAAGCAGTAATGAACCTTCTGATTCATTAAAATGTGGGAAGTTTCTTGACTAGCTGCAAACCTGTTAGCTTCCCAAGGAGGACTCTGATCAGTGTAATCAGCAGCAAACTCACAAACCTGGCTAGCACTATGCCAGCAACCCATTATGACTGATTGGGGTGGGGGAGGGGGGGGGGAAATAAACGGCAGTGAATAACAGCAGCTCCAATGATTTTAAGCCAATCATGTGCAACTACTGCACATTTCATGTGTCACAGTGTTTCTTAGCTTCGTATTCACCAGGTCAGAGAAACAAGGAGATACACTCTTTAGCTCAATGTCTTAAAACCAATTAATGTGTAACAAATTCTCAGTTGCCAAGACCATGATTTGATTTGCATCAGCTGAATGATACATTTCCTACCGCAAACTGTTATTGATAGCAGTCCTGTGATATTCGTTGAGCCTGTTACTTTTTGGAACATTCGACACGTGAACTACACATCCAGAAACTCTGGAAAAAAGTGCCTGTAATTTTATATTATATTTTGTAACTGAAACCTTCTTTGGAGACAACAGATCAGTTAATCGTTTCAGTTATGGATGTTATCTATGCTTCTGAATCCAAGAACATCTTATCCATTACCAGTCACATATAGACAGACTAGCAGAAGACATGCCAGGTCATTTTTCAGTACATTTTAAAGATCATGATAGTGTGTCATATGATGATGGAAAAGTAAAATACTTTCTAGAGCAAGGAGAATCATAATTAGCTAAAAGTAACTTACTGTAGCTGGATGAGTAGAAATAAGGAACAGTTACATAAGGATAAGGAAAAAAATCTTATTTTCTTAATGTATTAGTGGAGTGTTTCCCAAAAGTTTTTGCTCATGGACCCACTTTGGACTTGAAAAATAACCACAAATCTTCACTTCCTAGCTCATGTAAATAGTGTCTGGAAGATAGGCATACAAAATTAAAACTTTATATCAAAGAACTGATTTAAGATAGATACTATAGCAGTATCATACATAACAATGCATTGCATGATGTGACCTGAATTAAAATGACTGTTGCTCACTGTGTGGGTTCAGGAAGTTTCTTAATTAGATATGCTATTTGTCATACAAAATAAACACAGACTCGTGTATTATGTGGGAGTTTATTTTCATCTCTCAACTAATAATGTAAAAGAAGAAAGATACCAGGTTTGATCATCAGTCAAAGAAAGGGACCTTAATTTTTTTCTCATTGTATAGTTTTTCCAATCATTTTTTGAAGTGAATTTTGTGTAATCATACTATTTGTGGAACTTGGTAATAAACACTGAATATCACCAATGGAGGAAGTTCTGTGATTATTTTTAACAGGATATTATTCCTTTAATTAACAATACAAGTGAACTTATAAAAAAGTACCCATTACAAAATTGTGTCATGGATTCCCTGAGAACTGGTCGTGGTTCCCTTTGGATCTGCAGAGCACACTTTGGGAACCACTTCATTAATGAATTCCCTACCAAGAAGTAGTTATTTTATCACTTACATGAAGTACTGGCTCCATTCTCTCAGGCAGTGAGCAGTGATGTTACAGTGTCTTTGGCTTGATAAATAAAGACATGACTCTTATCTAAGTTGTATTTCTAAAGAGTGGCTCATGTAGTTCAATCTAGCTGGCCACCCCCGGCATAATCCATCATAAGTGATAAGTGTAGAAGGGTGGCTGTATATGCATGATGGGCAGATAGAGTTGCACCATTGTAGCCATAATGCCAAAGAGGAACATAGGCGCCTACGTATCCACAATAAAATTTGTATTGTAGGGATGGGTACATAATTATGACAATGCTATGTAGTGGTGACAAATGTAAACTCACAATAACATATTACAGAGCTGTCTACTATGTTGCGATAATTAGAAGCGGGTACACTGCTGTCTATACAGCAGTTAAGTACTGTGGATTCAGTGCAATACTGTTTCTTCCAAATTAAGCCTGGCGTCTGCGAAAGTTTGACAATAGGTTGTACCAGCTTTATTAATACATGGTATGCATGGTTATGTCAATTATGAGAACTGATATAAACATACCTTTAAACTGCTCTGAAGAGATTCTGCACCTGAAAAAAATGGGAAATTGTTGAGGAAAGTAAAGCCTAAAAATGTGAAATTTAAAATTTATCAGCACATTTATCAACAAGTGTTGTTCTGCTTGAAGTCTGTTCTAAATACGTACGCATATGGTATTGTGCATGTTACCTGTAAGTTAGCAGTTTGACATTTTTTTCAAATTATGCCTCAGTTTAAAAATTTGTAAGTTACAGTAAAGGAAGATACATATTATTGCATGTAGTACTACCGATATTAGTTCTGGTTTGGAGTTAGCAGCTGTGTTTAATAATGTAATTATTATTATTAAGCTAATGTTTCGATTTAATCATTAAATTTTCCTTTCATATTGCACTTCATAACCTATCTTTTACATATATTAGGAATGTTTGCAGAATAATTTTAAATAACCTCACAATATTTACTAAATTTTTAAAATGTATTTACATATTATTTTATTTATAGTGTATCTCTAAGAGGACACCAATTTAATGTAAACATTTCAGCATAATCATTAGATAATAAACACAAAGAAATATCATTCATCACAACAAACACAATACACTTATTATACATTCCATACAAAAATCATGTTCATTACATGCCAAAAACATCTGCCTATGTGATACTCTATTATTTTTACTGTAAATAATATTTTAATTGCCATGGATGTGATGTGAAGTATGAAGTTAATATTAGTATCGCCAGGAAATATTAATAATTTATATTAGTATATTAATTACTGCAGTCCTTAAAAGTTGCATTTTAAACAGTGTGTGCTATTCCTGTCACTATGAAAAGTATCTCCTTTATACATTAGGAATGTGAATATTAAGGAGAACAATAATCACAGAACAAAGACTTTTCCACTGCAGTAGTCCTGCAATGTAAATGGGAATTAATGCACATAAAAGTCTCTAGACTGTTTGTACAACGGTTCTTATACTGACCAAAAATATATGCTGTTACATACATAAATATCACCATTTCATAACGCCAAATAGTCACGCACGTTATATATAATGTTATATACTTTTACACAACTAATGTCAATGTCTCTGTTTTCTATGAAACTATCATCTACATAAATATGAGTGTTTTTGTTTTTTCACGTTATCATAAACAACAACATTCGAAGAGTTAATTTACATTGATAATCTGAGTAATTTACTGATCATAAGTATATAATAATGATGCCAACAAGAAACATATTTTTTATTTTCTCTGAGTTTAAAGACTAACTTGACAACTGTGGCACTGTTTAGGTTTATATATTTCATAATACTGCGAATTCATCATTATTTTTGCAGACTCTGAAAGACAAAAATGTGGAGGGTGGTTCTTCAGCAAAGAAAATAACATGGAAGGCATTACATTACATGACTTCAAAGTCTCCCAACAATAAAAGCAAAATACCAGTAAAAAATAAAATGTTAGACACAGCAAGGTTATAATATTATTGAATATTTAAACAAATCTTGCAACATAATATATTACTGTTTATAATCTACACAGTTCTTTCACGTGTAAAACTGTATGAACTATATATATATATTTGTATTTGTGCACGAAGTGTTCATTATATAACGTGTCATGTAAAACTATTATTTTCCCACTTGGTGGTGTACAACTATTTTACTGTATTCTGACAAGTTCTGGTAGATCATACTGCAGTAACTTATGTCTATTGCCTTGTTTGGTAGCAGTAACAACGGAACAGAAGTCTATAGGGCTTTGGTGATATTATATTACTTTTAGCACCATTCAGTTTTTGAACTGCATCTGTTATTCATAAGCAAAAGTAAAAGATTTAAACAAAACATTTTGGAGACATGTCCGTTCTTCATCTCCAGTTAAAGCATGAGGACCATCCATTTACTTTGGTATGAGAGGTACAGCTTTTCTCAACCTCTCAGACAGATCCTGTCTCTGAAACATTTAATTCTGTATATTTCAACAACTGGCAATAGGTAAAATCCAAACACTAAATGGTGCATACAGTAACATTAGACTCAAGAAAATTAGAATGAAGAATATGAAGGAAGAACGGAAGAAGTGTAATGTTTGAGAAAGCAAAGAGAGGGGCCAGAATCGTGTGGGAACACAATAAACTATAGGCATGTGAAACAATGCTGTGCTGTGCTGCAAATCGGAAGGTTGCTGGTTCGATCCCAGCCTTTGTCATTGGATTTTTTATTGACATAAAATCCTTCCGATCACACTATGGCCCTGGGTTCGACTCAGCCTCTAACAAAAATGAGTACCAGGAGTATTTCTTGGGGGTAAAGGCGGCCGGTGCGTAAGCCTGACAACCTTACCACCATCCTGTGCCATTGTCACGAAATCAGGGAACCTTAACTTCCTGGAACCCTCTGGGCCTGTCCAGGCCTGTAATGGGACTGCTTTACCTTTACCTTACAAGGCATTTATGAGTGTTGGTATGACAGTTTATCAGAATATGGTAAGTCTCTTGTATCACTTGATCTTCCATTGGAATTTAATGTGACTGCAACTGAGTTGAATATAACACATATTATTCTTATTATAACCACCCAAACCTGCTTCTGGGAAGGCAGTTTTAGAAATTATACAGCAATATCTTGTACAAATAATATTGATATATTAACATTTATCAGCATCATATTATCATCAGCAACAGGGCAGCTTCGGAGGGATAAGAATTAAACAATTTTTTTGAATGAATCAACATAATTTCTTGTCAAATTTCAGAATTGTGTTACTGACAGATGAGTGAAAAGATGGTGTTGAATTGCCACTGTAAATAAACATTTAGGCTTGTGACTAGACATGAAAACATCCGTGGATTCTTACAACAGGTAGCCAGTTTGAACTGGCTAGTCACAATGTATGCTGCATTTCCATTGTCTGTTGTCAAGGGGAATTAGCCAGCTTATGTCCTTCAAACAAATTTCTTTCTAGGTCTTTGTTTCTCATTTATCTCACAATAGTTTTTCTGGTCTATTGTGTAAGAACCATCAAATGATAGGGGAACAATGAATAAGAGGCCTTGGAGTTAAGAATTGAAACCAAGATCTGCTGAATATGAAGAACCATTGCTAAACTTTCAACCCAGTATTTTGATTATTTTTGTAGGCGCACACAGAGTACTGAGTCGTGAGCTACACATCTTACATTTAACTTACAGAAGTAAGTTTCAAACCATAATTTGACTTAACATTTGACAGAATAAACTTCCTATCTGCTTAACACGCATTGGAATACATACTGTATTTGTTCATTTATTTATGAAAATATCATAGTTCTCTTCCAATTTTTAAATAATACATTACAAATGTCACATGAGCTAATAAGCATTTCAACAAACCATAGCAAATACAATGTAATGTTTATAGGGATCTTAAAAGTTAAATCCAAACAGCAAATTCTCCATGTATTGAAATAAGAATAGTTTTCTCTTTACTTCATTTCTTGTGTTTGCTTTAATTAATTCTTCTAAAGCAATGCCACAATGCAAATATTTTATTGGTAAAAACTAGACACATGAATATACATAATTTATAAGAAAAAATTAATGCCTGGTATTTTGCTTCAAGTTAAGGTGAACTTGACTGTCTGCATCATCATATCACAATAAGAGGGAGGTAAATGTCTCATGTCATCAATGTAGTCATCATGTTATCCTGGTTTAACAAGGGGCACTTTAAATATCTATGATGAAATTAGTGTCTTGAAACTGACCCACAATTTCGGACGAACTTGAAAATTAGTTCATATTCAAATGAACTTTAGGTGTTATAAAGCGTATAAAAATTACAGCTATAAAACTGACTCTGAAGATGAGACCGATGGGTTGTCCTGAAATGTCAGTTACTAACTACCAGTCAATGCTGCATAAAATCCCACAAAAGCAAAAATCTAGAAAATTTATTTCGAATTTTGGTAAGGCATGTCATATTAATAATGAAATGAAGGCAAGCTTCAAGACATGTGTGAATAACATTAAAATAAATATTAAAGAAGTAATATACATGTATGCAGGCTATATTCATCTGACTGAGGATACAGTCCAGTGGTGGATTCTTTTGAACAAGACAAAGAAATATTGTAATGTGTTTTCTTTTGGGTAATTCCCCGGCATCTGAGTTCTAATAGCCGACATTTCAAAACCCTCTATCAGTTCCATCTTCATAGGCAGGTGGATGAAATATTCATCCACCTGCCTATGAAGATGGAACTGATAGAGGGTTCCGAAACGTCGGCTATTAGAACTCAGACACCGGGGAATTACCCAAAAGAAAACAAATTACATATAGAACATGATGAAAACTTAAAATCAACAAAGAAATATTGCTTCCTTATGGGGTAATGCGTAGCTTCCTTAAAGGCCAGGGATCTCTTGACTAGCTGACAAACTCTGATATCTGATGAAGGGTTTAATGGAGTTAATTAATTTTATATATTCCATATATTCCAGATGACCTTATGCTACTGGCTAAATGGTACTGGATGGCATGATGGATAGACTAATTGACACTGGAAAACGCTACATAATGGATATGAATGTAGAAAATACTGAGGTAATGAATATCTCAAGGCAATCATTCCCAGTACAGATGATGGTAGAACAAATAAACTGGAGAATGTGGAATATTTCAAACCTTTGAATAGCATATAGATGTACACGTGAAAAGAAATCCAGGATTTACATGGAAGAAGCAGCATGCTGCAAGAAGTCTGTTTTTCACCATCAAATTTGACTTAAATTTTAGTAAGAAACTACTGCCATGGAGCAGAGCACTGTTTGGTACTGAAACCTGGACATTTTGGACAATAGATACAGAAATTCGTGGTAAGTTTTGAAATGTGAAGCTGGAAAAGGATGGAAAAGATTAGCTGTACTGAACATGTGAACAACAAAAACTAGAAAAATTTACTCAAATACTGGGTATTCTAGACCACAATTTTAGACCATGTGTGTTCCAGAAATTTTCAATAATAAAAGTATGTAATGCACTGGCTGTCCCCATTCTTTTACATGGAAGCAAATTTTGACCATTCAACAAAAGGGTAAAAAAAGACTAAGAGCAATTGAGATGAAATTTTTCAGAAGAACCTGGCACACCCTCTTGGATGACAAAAGAAATGACAACATTTTGGAAGAGTTAAAGCAGAACCAGCTGATGAGAAACTAAGAAGATACAAATCCAACTGGCTACGACATGTAACAAGACTGGGCAACAACAGGATGCCAAAAATAATGCTGAATTATAGACTAAATGGACAAAGACAACTTGGAAGACCTTTGAAGAGACTATTAGACAATGCAAGAGGTCTATCAAGGCCTCACTCATTATGGATGATGTCGATGATGTGGAAAATGAAGAAGTATTACAAATTGTCAAGAAGGAAAGGAAAATTCTACACGCAGTAAAAAAGAATGAAGGCTAACTGGAATGATCACATATTCCATAGAAAGTGCCTTCTGAAATACATTATGGAAGGAAGGACATAAGTGATAGGAAGACGAGGATGGAGATGTAAGCAGCTACTGGATGTCCTTACAGAAACCAGAGTATACTGGGAAGAGGATGAACTAGTTTAAACTCTGTGTAGAACTTGCTTTGGAAGAGGCTACAGATCTCACGTACAGCTGACTATGGAATGAGTGAATTCCATCATTATACGCAGTACTTCAATTCCATCATTATACCCAGTACTTCAATTCCATCATAATACTCAATAATTCAATTCCATCATAAGTACTTCAATGGAAGCCTATGTGGCACCATATAATGTGTAAAGAAAGCCCTTAAAGTACTTTCATTAGTAAAGAAATAATTATTATGATTCAATGACTACCACAAATCAAATTTCAGAGGTCATATTTATTTTAACTAAATCAGTGACATTTGCACTAAAAGTTTTACAAATGCCATGTTTCATTTTTCCTGGAATGGCAGATACCTTTATTCCCCTACTTGTCATTTTTTTAATTTGACTCCTGATTTTTTTGTTGTATTCCAGAAGTTAAGCCAGTTTAGTAATGTAATAAAATATGTACATATAAACAAATTTGATAATAAAGTGTAGCATGCGTGGGTTTCATTCAGTTCTCAAGTGCAAAAATATACAAACAATAGTTTAATGGATCCCCTAATTCAGTAAGGTAATCAGTATCAAATACAACTGTTATGTTTGTTATGTAACAGCAAGCTACATATACACGTTTCAGTGCTGATGGACCATCATCATTATGTTTAAAATTACAATTGTATATATATATATATATGGTGTTTACAAATATATATCTCTCATTCTGTAACTTTATACACAACTTGATGACAGTCCATCAGAACTGAAACATGTACATGCAGTTTATTGTTGCATAATAAACTTATCATTGTGTTTGATGATGTCTCTATCAGTTGTTTAAACAGAATGGGATGTCTTCCATTAAGTTAATGGATCCCATTGGTATGTGTAGAATGTTCAGAATTTGTGTGTTTGCAAGCACAAGTAGAAGATACAGTTTAAGTAATCATGTTATAACCCTGATCTAATGATGTGTTTTTCTCAGAATGGCTACATGTATGACACGAGAGCCAAAATATCAACAATTAGAACATCAACAATAAATAACGACAATATATTACACAGTCTCCACTGTACTGTTCTCAATCATAATCCTAATGTGTGATAAATGTCCCTCCTTCTCTTTTACTTTCTTTGACTTTGGTACAGAATAATTCATATTTTTATGTAATTTCTGTTTATATTTTGGGTAGCACCATTTTGATTTCTTGAGCACTTTCGGAATCCCATAAAATGTCTCATTATTTTATGCATACTTTTAAATTACTGATTCATGCTAACGTGTTCTTCTTCATGGTTTTCTAAAGCTATTTTTCATCTAGGTAAATGTTGAAGGAACCAGACGATGATCATCTTGTCTGTACATACTTTTGGCCTGTGCCCTTTCAATGACACAAATTAAAAAACAAAATCGTCATTCACAGTTCTGGAACTTAATCAAAATCATGTTTGGTGTCATTGTATATATTTTCCAAAATTATGTTGAAGTAGTCCTGAACTTCCTCAGCAGCCATTTACATCTCCCACCTCCATTCCTTCCAAACAACAGATTACATAAAACTCATCTCTGTATTTATTTCCCAAGATGGGCCTCCATTTTTGTCTCCTGCTGCTCCATGTTTCGACAGAGACTGAGAGGTAGCCAGTGGTACCACCATCACAGAACTGTTTCCATCTCTGCTATTTCTGTCCTACACGGTCTAAAACACACAGATTTGTACTGTAGACTGACAAATTTATGTAATGACTTAATCAGTAATGTAACAGAATTACTCATATATAATATTATTGCAGATCATAAAAATAAGTAAATATTTCTGTATCTTCATATTTTTTGGGGAGTAAAAGCAACCCAAATCCAACTTGGAACTTTTACATGACTTGCATTCAAAACATAGAATTCAGACAAAATTTGTCTCAGATATTCTATCTGTGCTTCAGGGGATATATCTGTCTTCGTCTCGAGTCAACTGAAATTCTCTTGCCATTTTGACTAATCTGACATAACTGATACTATATAACAGATAAAATTGGATTGCAGTAACACTCCAACACTCCAGATACTTTCAGAAACTTTCAACTGCCAATTCCTTATGTAGAACACTACAACGTGTACATATACGTACATACATACATACAAACATATATACAGTTACAGTTATAGTTGACAGTGCTGTAATTGCACCAAGTGGAGTGCTGAGCTCAGATCAACATGCTATTTTACAAAGCTTTACATTATTTTCCCCAAGCTCTTTCCATCTAGTGGCTATGCTTCGAAATCTTAAGAAAATAAATTTTGTATACAATCAGTTTGGACAAGAGTACTGAAATTCATAAACACAATTTTTACTGCAAAGTGTTAAACGTAATATAAAATTACTGTTACAAATGAGTGATAAATTTAACAATCCCTCTAACAAAGTTGCATTAATTATTCAGGTTTAGTAATTTAGTGGTGATTCTTATATGTCAAAAACCCAAATGTAAGGAAATTTTAAAGTAATGTTGTAATTTACAAAGACCCTCTCTTGTTATCCCTTACCACACACTTAATGGTACAGAATTCATATACCAAAGACACTGCAAGATATATTCCATACAAATTACGTATATCATGGTTCTTCTGATGATGTAGTTTGACACAGCCATTCTCAACAAGTCATTCCTTGACCAACATGCAAACCTAAGGATCATACCACATGCCAAGTAATTATCATGCTGGGTACCTCACATGATGAAGGTTGCTGATGGTTGCCATTCTGTAGCGGTTTACTCACTGAATGATATTTACTGAGAAGAGCTATCCAGAACACGAATTACCAGAGCTTCATAATTCAAGAGGTTAACATAAATTTCAGGAGTACATTATAATAAAACAAAACTTATACATCATACTGTATGCAATTTAAACATTCCATCAACATGGACTGTTTATTTGCAACAGATATTTCTGACTTTATTTGAAGCTTTCAACTTGCAGCACATTAATATCTGTTAGTTCCTGCTATTTACTATATTTGTTGGCAATATGTGTTCATTTTATCCAGTTGTGTTTGGGTCTGTAGTTGGAATCAAAAGAAGAAACAGATATTTCTGACTTTCAGATGGGAAAAAAAAAAAAATGTCATGACACACCAGTTAAGAACAAATAGGTAAAAGGCAAGCCATGAATTTATGAAGAAAAAACTACATTCATAAGTTGTCTTAGCATTTGTATAATTACTTCAACAGAAGAACTGTAGAAGTAGCTGAAGCAAAATAAACAACTATTCTGTTGGCAGCAGTGTTAATCATGATGTCAGAGAATAGCAACTGTAATGTCAGTATGGGTCTGTTACAGTAGTGAATGCTGTTGAACCTAAAACTGTAACACGCATTACACATGTATCGAGCTTCGTTTTCTGGAATTGAACTTTTCCAAATTCAGATTGTAGACAATTTAAGAAAAAGTTGTATTTATATGGGTGAAATTGGAATTCTGTATATATAAAGAAAGGAAATGTTATAATCATATTACAAGAAATATCACGATAAAATATCTATCATCTGTCTGTCTGTCTGTCTATCCATCTATATCCATCCATCCATCGATCTATCTATCTATTCTTACATTTTAATACATTGATTTCGACGAGCAAATGTAAGGTCCACGTCAGCAGCTCATGACGTACTTCAACGCTGCCATGTTTTAAAAGTTAACGTCGCTTTCCCCCACCCGAAGTTCCAGGCTTCCACTGCAGCGTAGTTTAGGCCTTCCACTCTTATGGGATGTTACATTGAGCAGATTGGCAGATGGTTACAGACGTTTCAGGACAACCTATCACTACCATCTTCCAAGGGCCTATTTTGACTGCCTTCGCGTGAAGTCGGTAACCAGCTATTAAATTAGGCCATGTAACATGCCAGAACAGCGAAGGTTATGTCACTGTTTTTTTAAAATGTAAGATAAAAAAAAAGAGACTACATATATTGCCTACTGTACGAGGTGAACAGCAGTTGGTGAACAGCGCAGCATTTTACCTGTATATTTTGCCACCAGCATGAAACGGACCGGAGAATTCTGTAGAAGACACGTGATTTCTTGTCATATCACGTGGTTTGAGGACGTCATCTGCATTCAGCAATCTGCCGATGGGACACAACAATGAAAATAAACATGCCAAGCTAAATTATAACAATACATCTTCGTTGTTGATGGATTTATTTTTAATAAAAATCGCAGTTAAATTAAAAGAATGGGAGGAAAAAAGTACATTGGACCTTAAAGTAAATAAGACGGAAGTACAGAGACAGAGTACAGAATCTCTAACATATATTGCTTGCTATAGCTCATCTTTATTCTTACCTGAGTTTGTATTCGTCAATACAGAACATGCAGGCAACAAGTCAAGTAAATAGGCATGCTCTTTACTAGGAAACAAACAAACGACAACACACAAACATGAAACACAGCATCCATTTTGTAAGGGTTGAAAGGTAGATAAAATTTTGACTTAATGTTAGTATGTCCAAGAGATGTACTAATGTGAAAGCTAACAACAACAACAACAAGACGTGGGAGAAAGTGATTGTTTGAGCAATTAGTCTGACAAAAAGCACAATTAAGCTACAAAAGTACCTTCTATTAATAGTAGGTACATCGAACCTTCATGTTAGCTGTGAGCGTACGAATATTGTTCCGAACAAAACAGTGGAAATAATTGCAAAATTTTTTATCTACTTTATACACACAGACTCTAGACTCAACCCCTGAACGTAGAGAGGTTGCAATATGATAGGTTACTTTAAGGCAGCAAGTGATTCCACATAAAGAAATTCAGTCAAGGAATTTTAAACGATCCTTATCCGTGCATTGAACAATTAGATATGGTAGCAAAACCAACAAACGTTCATTTCAATGTATTAAAGTGTATTACAAACGTAGTGTGCTTTCTACACATTGTGGCCACTCATGTGGCCAACCTCGGCGATGTGCAATACAAAGGATTGATATAACGCCATATTACAAAACCACTCTGTATGGACAGATTTGCCAAACCCGTAACACCAACCCTCGTGTACTTAGTGCGTATTTCACTGACAGTCATTTGATCTCTATACTAGACTAAATAATTTTTATCTTTCAATGCATTATAATACACACATCTTTCTTTCCTTTCTGGATGGGGACACTACATACTTTTTGACGTTCGGGTGACCGTGCATCGCGATAAATGCTTATAATAAAACCAACCAGATGCACTAATTTCTCAAATTTATTTTTGGAATAAAACTCTACATGTTTCGGACAGTTCCTCTGTCCAACACCAGGAGCTTTTCACATACCATTGCTGTGTGTACAGTGAAAAGCTCCTGGTGTTGCACAGAGGAACTGTCCGAAACATGTAGAGTTTTATTCCAAAAATAAATTTGAGAAATTAGTGCATCTGGTTGGTTTTATTATAAGAACACTACATCCTATCTACAAATACAAAACGTTACACATTAGATTTAATCATAAATTCTTTATCTGTATTTTAAAATTTAATATGCACCTTAGACACCATTTTTTTAAACGTAGCATTTTACATCTGTACTTTGGTTCACAGCCTTTTGTAATATCTATATATACCCACCCTTCATAACGCGGCTGCCTGAAGATGGTCACATTTGTGGGCACACATGTAGTAAGCATAGAACGTTTATAATATAATACATATACTCATGTGCATTTTTTGGTTTCGATACCATGTCTTAGTCAGGAAAATTGTTTTACGGGAAGTGCCGCCGTATAATCTGGTACCACAATACAGGGCCTCACATCCCAAAGTACAGTTATATTCACATTCTCTGCCATGACAGCCTCAAACCATATAAGGAATGACGTTATGGTTTATAAGGAATGACATTATGAATAGAGATGCGTGTTGCGAAATATTTCAAGTGTTTGGTTTGTTCCGCCAGAACTATGCAAATAGCCTCTTACCCTTACAGTGGATGAGGAACGTAACGGTTGGTACTGACAGGCTGGTCATGCAATACAAAGACTGAGAATCAACTCAAACATCTCATGTACACTGCAGAGTTTAATCCTTTAATTTCGTCCTCGGTACTCTGCACGGACCTTGAACTCTCTACGTGCTGCCTGCCTCGGTGCACCGTACGGTCATGAATACATTTAAGGGCACCATAAATTAAACGCTTCTCCGTTCTAGCCAAAAGTCGGAATCTGAAACATCAATGCTGGTCACCTAACACACCTCTTTACCAAGCGAATTACAAATTTTTACATTCGGTTTACAACGGAAACTGATCACATATCTCGGGAACGCCACTGCACAGGCATAACGTTATCTTTATTTAATAGGCGTCTAGCATAAATAATTGTAAATAACGAAAAATACCCAAAATACCTGTACTGAAAAATGAAAAGCAATTAGGAACACGTGGATTTATGACGCCTGCTGTACCTACACGTACATCACTTCCGGCCTCGGCTATCGAAATTGCTGAGGTTTTTTGTTCGTAGAAGTGTGCCCTTTATTACGAAATTGAGAGTGATGTAATAATTTTCCGCGTCAAGAACGTCTGCTCTTCTAGTATGTGATACAACAGGGCTCGTAAACGTAACTACGTATATATTATTATCGACAAATATTAAGGTAATAAATTTTCGCTGTAATATTGGAATTGAACGGAGAGAGTAACCACACTTACTGACTATACACCTATATATGTTGCACTGTTGCACAGCACACATCCCTGGACACAATTAACATTGTTACCTACATCGTCCATTTTATTAAGAAGGATTAATTAACCATATGCGAAAACACGCCCAAGTTTTCACGCATGATTGATATGAAAATGTTCACAGGAATAATCCCTATCTCGGTGATTATGAAAAAAAATCAGAAGCTATAATACAACTCCCTGGTCGTCATGGTGCACAATATTGCTGGAATTCCTGTACTTTTGTAGGCTACCATCTACCAATACATTGTGATGTCTACAGTGTTGGACAAACGCCAACGATCTTGTGCACCCAGTAACCGTCACGTTTTACCTGATACAGGACGCGATGTGGATTTTACTGTGACTGCACAAGCAGACAAGCAGTTCTAACAGCCGCGTGTTGGCTAACAAGCTGAATTCCCTGAAGATGGTGGTGGTGGCCAGCATCGAAACATGGGGCAATATGGACTGATCGTGTATGGTGCATATTGTTGGAAATTTTTGGGCAAATTCCTCTACATGTTTCAGCTTAAATACCGCATATTCAGGGGTATCCAACGTATTGTTTCCCCTTGCAATCGAATCCCCCTGAAGATCGATCATCCAAGCTGAAAGAAGTAGGGGAATGTACATTACTAATTAATAAACATGTATTATTTGTCAGTAAGTTGGACTTATATATAATAAATACATGTACAGTGCACGGAATACGTACAACATAAAAACGAACATACATTTATACATTTGGTATCTTTTCCACAATACTTTCAACATATTAAAATTTACTGTTTTACATTCATTTAACTTGTTCTATAAGCAGAAGTCATACCTATGATGCGTACATATATGGCAGTAATCATAAAGTACGATATTCCTAGAATGTAAACTCTCTGGTACCCTGATTCGAACGATATGTAGTTTATACCACCTTAGACTTTACATTAAAATTTGGCCAAAAATCGTACAAAGCAGGGTTTGTCAGAGGTAAACTACGACAACAAACACACACAAAATGGCTACCTTAACAGTGCATAAAGAAAACCCATGCAATGCTTTTATAATGACAGTAACCATGGCCATGACACATAACGTATTCTACGGCAAAAACTGTACAGTGAGGTCAATTATATTTATTTGGAATTCAGTCTCATACGATATGCAGTGGTAGACTTTAGACACCTTAGCGGTGCTGCAAACGGACGCGCTCCTGAATCGGCAGTCTCGGGTTTCCGGCTCTTCACCCTGACTCAGCCTACGGCCGCAAATTATATCATTGTACATCAATCGTATGGTCTTCTCTCAAAGTAGGTAGGAGAAAATTACAATGTATATGGAAGCGGTCAAGAAAGGGGCGAAGAATCCCGGATGGAAGGTCGCCCGGAAGACTAGATTTTGACAGTGTGGCCTAATATGAGGGGAAGGGGGGGGGGCCTCGCTATGGAACGTGTTCCATTTCACATGTCTGGTGTCAAGAATTTTTATGTGGCTCTTATATTTTTGGAAATCTTGTGCATCCTTCTAGTTACGGTATATGGTGGAAGTGCGGAATATTCATAAGGATTCCAAAATGTTCAGATTATTAGCATAATTAGGCATATTTCGCTTCTCAAATCCTCAAATTGCAGGTACTTCAACTATGAAAGGAAATCAATTCAACGGAACAAAAACCTTTCTTTTTCTGAAGCTGATCAATCTTGAGCTAGTCAAATTTAACCGCTTTTTATGGAACCATAACATTTATAACTTTTTCCACAACAGCACGTCATTTGTTCCTATCAGCAGCCAGATTAACCCTCTCTACGCTCCCAATCTTATGTCCTTACGATCCATTTTGATATTCCCCAGCCATCCCCGCCTCAAAACCAAGTCCTGTGTGCATTTATCGTTTCCCGCACGCTTTCCACATGCCCTACCTACCCTATTCTTCTCTATATGAGCACCTAATTATGACAATAATGTAAGTGTTTATATTGGGTTGTTAATAGGAGGGAAAAACCAGCGACCAGAATAATAAACCCATATTCCTTATGCCAAATCACGTGGAAAGCGGTTTATTTCAGAACGGTGTTCGCAAAATTAACGTCTGTTGCAAAATATGCGAAGGAAAGGCAATTTAAGTGCTCAAATTTAATTACCAAAAAAGTGACGCAAAGCTTATCTCATCAAAGAGATATTCTTGCACGTAGTATCGAAACTACATTGAACAGTTCTGTGCAAAAAGGTAACAAGTTTGCAAACAGCGTATTCGGTGACGCAGCACACAGATTTGGCCTGGGCGTTCTTTTCTTCCCATGTCTTACGTTTCTAAGGTACACGCATAAACGCAATATTATTTACGTCCATAAGAACAAAACACGTATTCCCCATCGCCGGTATCAACGAGACACACATCGGATGTCCAACACCAAATTTAACCCTAGTCGGACAAAAAAATACGGCAAGTACGAACAGAAATTCACTTACGCACTTCCGTAAAGCACGCTTGTAACTGCGCCCATTATTTTAGACGACACTCACATTTACCGAGCGGTATAACCTGCACACCAGTTTGGCTGCAAATCGTCCGACAGCACGTCATTTCCGTTCGTAAATATTGTCCGTTGTACTGCCCCTTGTGCCTGTAATAACCTATCATGACGTACCGGAAGGCTGTGACATAACAGGCAGATGTCATCTTGGGTTACGACGATGTGCCTGTTTGCACTGTGCTACAACAGTCAGATGTCACCTTCGGTAAGGACGATACGATGTGCCTGTGTGCACACAATTATGGCGTAAAAATCACTCGCGTCAAAAGTTTTTATTCGCAAAACCGTAAAGGTGTTAAAGAGATTGCTGTTACAATTATTACAGTAGTAGTAGAGCAGAATAATAATAATAATAATAATAATAATAATTAGCAGTAGTACTGGTAGTAGTGGTGGTAATAGTGGTGGTAGTAGTAGTAGTGGTATAGTCGATGTAGTAGTAGTAGTAGTAGTGGTGGTGGTGGTGGTGGTAGCAGTAGTAGTAGTGGTAGTAGTAATATAGTAGTAGTAGTAGTAGTAGTAGTAGTAGTAGTAGTGGTGGTGGTAGTAATATAGTAGTACTGGTGGTGGTGGTGGTGGTAGTAGTAGTAGTATAGTCGATGTGGTGGTAGTAGTAGTGTAGTAGCAGTAGCAGTGGTAGTAGTAGTATAGTCGATGTGGTAATAGTAGTAGTAGTAGTAGTGTTGGCAGTATAGTGGTTGTAGTAGTATAGTCGATGTGGTTGTTGTAGTAGTAGTAGTGTTAGTGGTGGTAGTAGTAGAAGTAGTGGTAATAGTAGTGGTGGTGTAGTAGTATAGAAATAGTAGTGTAGTCGATGTGGTAGTAGTAGTAGCAGTTGTGGTAATGGTAGTAGTGGTGGTGGTGGTAGCAGTAGTAGTTGTGGTAGCAGTAGTAGTTGTGGTAGTAGTATAGTACTTGTGGTAGTAGTGGTAGAAGTATAGTAGTAGTAGTAGTGATGGTGGCGGTGGTGGTGGTGTCCAGTCTGTCCTAGTTACTTACGTTGGACACAAACTCAAACGCTTGCGCTAGATCAAGTTTTGTATTTGTTATTTTAACCACATTTCTCTTTAGACCTCCAAATTATGGGGTCTTACTGGCGTCCCAACTACAAACATTCGAGAAACCACACGTCCGCCGTATGTAGCTACTGATTACAGAACATTAAAAATGATGATGTTGTGGTGAATTTGAACAGTTTAAAGTTCATACCAAATCTCTTTAAAATATGTCACCTTTGAAATGCGAGGTTTACATGGCATGTACGATTTAGATTGTATTACTGCAGGTTATAACGTCGTCTAGGGTTAAATGTGGTTACGAACATTGACGAAGAATCTTCGTTCTTCATCTAAAGATTGCACGAGATATCACGACAAGTTAAACCAGAATATTTAAACATATTTCAATCAGTTTTTTTTAGAATTTAAAGCAAAGACTATAACCCCAAAATCTAAAGCACGGTCAGTTGTTTTTTAGCCGTGTTTCTGAAACAAAACATCCGTTATGCGCTAAAAAGAAAGAGAAAATAATTTTTACTCTATTAAGTGAAAAATGATACCCTGTGTTTTTCATTACCTGAGTACTGAGATTGTGGTAATTCTGCATATAGCCGAGAACGCCGAAATATGCGGCAGACGTTACAAAATAAATGCTTTCTTATTCCTCGAATTTGTACATCTTGTTTCCCGAATTATTTGACAAAATTAAATACACGGTAAAAATATATTATAAAATTTGTAAGCTATTACAAACAGCAATACAAAATGGAAGCAAAAATTTTTTTTTGTAATATGACTAAATTCCAAATTGGGGTGGGGGGTATTACCATGCAAGGCTGGAGTAGGTTGGACAGGTGTGGGGTGTGCTACTGTGCACTTACTGGGGCGCCTGCTCTCCTTCGGGCTCCCTCCGCGTGAAGCAGGTAACCCAGCAAGACGGGTCGTCAGCCTTCTTCATTTTCCTGTGTAAGACACAGCAGGCAGCAGGTGGTTACTGGCCCACCCGCTCCACAACGGAGCCACTCTTCAACACTGCGCACTTAGCATTTCCGAATTCAAAATCTGTCTTTTTAAGCTTCCTCTTATTCGAGCACTATCAAGCAGAAAGTGCAGTTTGCAATAAGCAAAAATGTTTGACCAAGTAATCATGACTTTATGACAAAATAAATTTTTGGTGATGACTTTTCGAAACAGAAATTTCGAACTGCATCCAACAAACTTTCAAGTAGTTATCTTCACACTGTGTCCAGCTTAGGCACTAATTACATGATAAAAAATTGTCACTTTCAATAACTTTTCATCTCGAATATATTACGGTTATGTACTACATAGATATATTTTATTGGTGCTTTTATTATTAAAGAAAGTATTCCAGGGTTTACTCAAAGAATTCCGCGCGGCAATCAAGAAAATAATCAGATGACGGCCAAAAATCTCTAAATCATCAGAAAATATATACTGATTGGACAGAAGCATTACCATGTTTAGGCCTAAGTCATCACACTCAGCGCTTCATTATCCCTTGGTAAATTGGTTTGTTATATAAATGTACATAAAATGTATAAGATAAAACCATAAAAATAATTGCTAATTGTATGTATATTATTTTAACTTAACAGTGTAACAATAAGCAACGATAATGTAAGATAATAAACCCTTAAATTATTTTTATGGTTTTTATCTTATACATTTTTTTAAACACATTTTAACATCGAACCAATACAACAAAGCATAATGACACAAGAGGATGACAGAGCCCACACTGAAAAAAAAAATCGGTAAATAAATACATAATGACTGCGTTTTTAATGGCTTTTAATTCTCGACTCCCTATTAAAGATCCTTTGGTTTTGGTACGACTGTTCGTACTACAATCTTGATTGTTATAAATAATTAACGATGTTTAAATATTGTTGAAGAGCAGTTCCATTTTAGGGTCATGTTACATAGGTGCAATGGTACAATTGTGAGGGCCGACTACTGATACATAAGTAATAATATTAGCAAGCAGATTCTCCCGACAGGCCTAGTTATGCCTTCTGTCGTGTGAGATATGCACTAAAAGACAAGGAAAAAAGATGCAGAGAAAACAATGCACAATGTAAAGAATACTTCAAGCTATTATTTCGTCAAGACATATCAGTGGTGCAAAAATTGTGAGCTACTGTCAACAATGTAATTCAGTACATAGTGCAAAAAGTTGATGTCCTTGTTTTTCCTTTTTGCTGTAGAAAGCATGAGCATAAATTCGTGCTAAATGTGGGGAATGTCTTCTAATAAATAACTTATTAAATAACTTATTAAATATCACGATTTTGATGTGTATTATTATAAACTGGTTTATGCCACATATGTCAAAGAGATACGAAAATAATCAGTTAAAATCCACTAACGTATAAACTACTATCTATACCTCAAAAATTTGCCCAAGCTTCACTGCAAGGATACGTTAAACAAGATTTACCTTAAAAAGCAGTGTTTTGGAAGATTTTAAAACATTGTTACAACTATGACGTTCAGGTGATCGTGTATCGTGATAAATTCTTATAATAAATCCAACTAGATGCACTAATTTCTCAAATTTATTTTTGGAATAAAACTCTACATGTTTCGGACAGTTCCTTTGCCCATCATCAGGAGTTTTTCACTGTACACACAGCAATGGTATATGTCATACAGGTTTGCTGACATATACCATTACTGTGCGTACAGTGAAAAACTCCTGGTGTTGGACAGAGGAACTGTCCGAAACATGTAGAATTATATTCCAAAAATAAATTTGAGAAATTAGTGCATCTAGTTGGTTTTATTATAAGAATTGTTACAACTCCATTCGCATTTATACATTCAAACGTATATATTAGCCTTGTGTAATCTTTGTTTGCTTTAAACAATTACATTTGGAGGATTTTAACTTGTAATTGGAAAAAAAATTTGAAATATACACTGTTTCAGTCTGTTTGAAGAGATTCATTTTGTGGAACTAAGTAACTCCATGGATCAGAGCCCTTCTTGAGCAGCTGACAGTTCCTCAGCTAGCCAAGAAATTCCCCGAATTTTATGGAAGCGGAAGGTTCATTACCGCATTCACAAGTGCCCGCCACATGTCCCTATCCGAGTCACATTAATCCAGTCCAAAGCAATGAACTAATTTCCTGAAGATCCATTCTAATATTATCCTCCCACCCAAACCTATGTCTTCCAAGTAGTTTAGTTCCCTCAGATTTCCCCACCAAAACTCTACATGTATCTCTCCTGTCGCCCATATTTAATGGAAATCATTTGTATATTTTGTGTGTATTTAACAATGCTCTTAGTTAAGGTAAATGTCATCCATGGCTTGCCTGAACAGGCACAGAAGGGAGATGGAAGTAGATTTCCAAGTCATTCCCAACTTGACACTTGATGGAGGTGGGTGTTCAGCAAAATGCTTCGGCCGCTTTTCCTCCTGGGAAGGACCCGGTACCCACTGAACAGGAAGCTGCGTAATGTTCTGAGTAAAAGTTAAAAGTAAAGGTAAAGGTAAAGGTAAAGGTAAAGGTAAAGCAGTCCCTTTACAGGCCTGGACAGGCCCAGAGGGTTCCAGGAAGTTAAGGTTCCCAGATTTCGTGGCAACGGCACAGGATGTTGGTAAGGTCAGCCTTACGCACTGGACGCCTTTAACCCCAGGAAATACTCCTGGTACTCATTTCTGTTAGAGGCTGAGTCAACCCCAGGGCCATAGTGCGATCGGAAGGATTTTATGTCAATGAAAAATCCACTGACACCAGCTGGGATCGAACCAGCGACCTTCCGATTTGTAGCACAGCATCTTAACCACTGTGCTACCGCGGTCTCAATGTTCTGAGTAGCTCGGGTAATACAATATCGAGTGGTTGGTTTATTAGTGAATAATGAACTGGAAGGAATCTGGAAGGAAGCTGCCGTCTCCTAAATGAAGTAATATAAGGATATTTTCAGGGAGCGAGTGGGAAATAGCACGAAGTATCTGATTCCGGATAGCCAGCCCCAACATCAAGAGTCTAATCTAGGACCCCTAACCAATTAACCAGGACGATCAGCTGTGTGGAGCTCACTTACACGCCACAAGACATATTTTCACTCTGTTACGTAAGCAAGGGACAGTTTTGTAACTTTACCATATTTCCTGTAGTGCATCCTGCAGGCTGCAGAGGAAATGTATTGTGCTGGCTGAAGACTAAGTTTCATATATTACAGGAGCACGTGACGTAATTCCTGTAGCTGTTTTTGTAGTGAGGGCAACAGCCAAGACAGCTCAGTTGGTATTACTATAGAGCTACAGTCTGGCCAACCGAATTGTGGGCTCGATTCCCATTTCCGAAACGCCCAGACCAGTTCTGGGCCCATCCATCGTCCTGTTCAATGGATATAGGGGCTCTTTCCTGGGTAAAGCAACGGGAGCGTGAATCTGACCACTCACATTCAACTAGTGTCAGGGTTAAGGTAAAGTTCATACTAGAACAGATCATGAAGGCCAATCGAGTGGAGTAGAGTTATAGCTCTACTCTTTCTTTAACCTTAACACTAGATGGGTATGGGTGGTCAACGATATGCTCCGGCCGTTTTACTCCCGGAAAGAGACCCGGTACCCATTATACAGGTACTGGATGGGCCCCAGGGCCGTTCTGGACTGGTGCGGAAAATCTCGCTCCCCACTGAGATTCGATCCTGGACCGTCCGGCCTGTAGCGAGTCGCTATACCGACTGAGCTATTCCGGCCTACTTTTTATTGATGGTCTCATAATAATAATAATATGTCCGGGATCAGTCGACAAGTTTCGGTATCTTTGCTTTATGAACGCGGAGTAGCGAAGAGGTTTAAAACGCATGCCGGGGGGTGAAGGGGAGGAGTGGGGGGATATCTTAGTACGGCAGACTGGAGTGATGTATGTTCCTGCATCGTTATCCATCAGAGAGTCAAACAGCGGACTGGAATGACGTGTGTGACAACCTTGCATTTTTCACGTTGGTACAGACAGTTATTTATATATATACTTACACGTGTGGAACGAGAATCATCTATCACACAAATAAACGGTACCTGTTTAAGTAGGAAATATTACTGTGGCTGACATTTATCTCGTTTCACTGCGCCATTCTTATGTATCATGATATCATACGCTAAGTTGCCATCTTTCATCTTACCAACGTGGAACTGTAATACTTTCCGCACAAGAGATCTGGTACGTACAGACAGCAATTAAAATTATCAAAGGTACGTTGTCAACATAGACAAAATATCCACAGTAAGATTTTTTTTTTAAATTCCGTTGTATCTGTCACAGAGCTACATGGTTCTCGTTTATTCTAAATTAGATCCTCACTGCGGGATTTGGTGCACTGTACGGTTTACTCCACACAGCAGAGTCATTCTTGAGAAGCTGACGCGTCTGCAGCTAGTCAAAAAATTCCCCCCATTTTATGGAACCCGAAAGTTCATGAACAAATTTACGAATGCCCGCAACCTGTCCCTATCATGAACCAGAATAATCCAGTCAGATCACTTCCTGCTTGGTGCACTCCATGGAGCGCTGATGCGTCTGCAGCTAGTCAAAAAAATCCTCCCCCCCCATTTTATGGAAACCGAAAGTTCATTAACAAATTTACGAGTGCCCGCAACCTGTCCCTACCCTGAGCCAGATCTATCCAGTCAGGTCACTCCCTGCTTGGTGTACTGTACGGGCCTTAAATCCCTACCATCCTGCCGGTTTTGGTGCACCGTATGTTCGTAAACACATACCACAGAATTAAAATCCCTCCGTCTTGACAGTACTTTTAATTTAAACTCCAGCACCACAGGGGGGTTTAATGGCGTTTCATAACCACCCATAACATTTCCCCAACATCTGTCTCTACGAAGTTAAGTTCCTGTTGAAGCTTTTCCTGGAAATATTAGAAACGAATATCTAAGCGAATACAACGCTGACATTTACTACTGCTTCATATTCCGAGGTCCGGGTTTCAAATCTCTGTCCGAAACCCCAATTATTCGTGGTTTCATTCAGTTCCTTGATTCAAATGTCAGGATTTTGCCATAAGTTAGGCCACAATCATTCCCCTCCATGTAATTTCCACGTCACTATTTGGTATTCAATGTTACTGGATGGTTTGAAAGTAAAAATATTGAAATTAGAAGTCCTAAAACAAACATATTAAAATGAATGAGTGAGAAATAACTAGTTTCTAATAGTTGTATGTCACTTTTACATCTCCCATACAATAATTTACTGGCAGAATATATCTTACGAGAAAAGATTAATTAGGGTAACAATTTTTTTATTCAAGTATGTTCAAATATGCACAATAATATTTCCCTTTAAGCAAAATTTATGTGTACGCAACTTGAACCCAATTAAAACAAACACGTCTCTTGCATTTATTTTAATTACACACTCCACTTTTTGTTTATGCAAAAATAATAAATTACTGCAAATGAAATTTTAATGGCAAAAGCTTTGCAAACCAACCGGACAGAATTTGAAACCATACAACTTTGTATGCAACGGAAAATGGGAAGACTTCTTCGGGGGTAAAGCGGCTGGGGTATGAAGCTAACCACTCACCTCCATCTAGTGCGAAAATTAAGAAAGAGTGGAGTTATTCCTCCATTTCACCAAACGACATGATTGACTAGACCAGGGATAAAATGGTCTTTATCTTCATAATTATTTAATTATTTAAAAAAAATGATCACATACTCAAAATTTTAGAAATACTGGTACGTGGTCCAATCCAACACAACAGGATATTTAATTCAGGTCATAAATACATATAAAGTTTATTCAGACTTAAATACTTAATCAAAAGCACTATTTCACATACGATTCTTAGGTTTTTGTGGCATTTTGTTACATTTGTTTTGGGGTGAAGGCAGTGTGTATATATGCACCCTACTGTCGTCATTCTCAAGGGAAAGTAAATAGTCCATGGCTCCCGCCACAAATTACAAGTGACAATTCATAGTTTGGGGCCCCACAAGCAGGGACCAGCAGTTAATGTTGTCACTCTCTAAGATGGAGACACTATAGGCAGCAGTGTCGCTCTGCATGGTGATTTTACTCAGAAACAAAGAAAACAATATTAATTCGTTATCGATTACTTGCCCTGTAGATTATACTGTATTTCTTCTAAGAGTCACTGAAGATTTACAACTCTCAGGCAATATGATTACATGCTAATTTCAAACTTTACATAATGAACAAGCAAAGAATATTAGAAATAAGAAGATTAGAAAAATAGTAAAGACCATATTGTGCATGAACAAGCATGCAATTGTGGAGAGTTATACTTATCAAGCTTGCATAAGTATAAAATTTAATTAGACATACTGAGCAATGGAAAAACTTAAGTTGAGTCGATTTAAGATTATAAATATGAATGTAAATTTGACCAAAGCATTGTATATCGAATATAATAGGACTGTTGACAAGTTAAAAGAGTCTAATGTGTTTGTGGTAATAGACCTGTGTGTGTGGCAAAGTTGTGAATTTATGGACTGCAATGCTAAATGTGAAGTACAATTAAAAATGCCAGATATAGACACGGAGTTTAGTGAGCTTCTGTTGGAAAACTTGCACAACTATACAAAATTCGGTTCAGTAATTTAGTTGAACCGATTGTAATGTAACCTCCCAAGGTGCCACTTCTTGTTTAAGGCATGCAGGTTATTAGATGTAACGCATGTGACTTCGCACACATAAAGCCACATGCATGGTAGATATGTTTTTGACACAAGATGTCTGTCATTTTGATCCTCACTAACAATTCAACAAGATACGAAGTGATGACTGACACAGTTTATATGCATGTGCAGGTCTGCTCACATTTGGCAACACTATGTGTTGAAACTGGTGAAGTGTTTCCGACATACCGTACAGTCACCATCTTCACAGCCAGTCGAGGTCACCATACATCTGAAGATCAGCCAGCCGTCCTATTTCGTATCGAAACCTTCAGTGGGCTCATGATCATTTCTGTTTGTGTACTGATGGCTTTTGTTGGGCGCATTCGCAAAGTTGCATAAAAGAAAGACTATTAGTTTCGCCATGTCTGTCTGTCTTTCCGCATCGAAAAACTCGGCTACCACTCGGTGGATTTTCGTGAAGTTTGAAATATAAGGATTTTTCGAAAATATGTTGAGAAAATTGAAATTTGATTAAAATATGACAAAAATAACGGGTACTTTACATGAAAATGTGCGTACATTTAACATATCTCGCTGAATTCTTCTCAGAAAGAGAAATAGTTCAGAAAAGTTGTATGGAAAATAAAAAGACATTTTATGTGCAATATTTTTATTCCCGCAAATCGTGCCGTTAATGAAATAACGTGGAAAAATATGGTAGAGCCAGACACAGCACAGACAACAATATAATACGGCACATAAAAGATGCGATTTGCGTGCCCGACTCATAGGCCATTATTGCGTCGTAAGTGATTAATTCCGTCTGATCTCACAAAATGTTTCAATGCAGCATTTGCCAAAAACTGAGAAACTGCGCAACGACTTAACCGCCCTTACCATCTCATTTAGCCATATCGCACGTCTGGAGAAGATCATGAGCAAATGAACATCATCTTGTTTTCAGAGCAGCATCGATGCACTTCACATGAAGACCTATATGTTTCACTGTTGCAGGCGACATAAATTTGCCACAAAATATTCGTTGTGATATTTTTCTATTTTTAAATAATCAACATTGACACATAGCTCAACAACACACACAAAATTCAGTGTTGTTTTTCCACTGCAACAGTGGTCACGCGAACGCGCCACAATATTACGTTACACGTACACCGTCTATTTTTTTGTATTTGTCTTGGAGAGGGGGGGGGGTTTCCTCCGAGCAGAAAGCGGTCTCTCTTTGTCAGCAGCCACCACTTTTGCCGGCCGGCATTGTTGTATACACACACATATATGTATACGTCGAGAAAGGTAATGTCATGTATACAGGTTTTACAAAGCGACTAACACTGGGAGGTCAGTCTGGTGTTATCGAATGGACAAGAACTCTGACAGTAAAACAAGGGTTGGAGGTATATGGGTGATGTAAGTATTCGATCACTTCGAACTTCGCACTCATTCTTAGGGTTGGAGCGTGGGTATTCAAACATTGCAATGACGTCCTCTTTATAAAGTTTAAACCTTGTTTAGGCTTCTTGATCAGTAACACAACAAGCACACTGTACAACAAATTACTGGAACGACTTCGATGCGAAATGTAATTAAACCTTAGCGGTCAAATGTCGAGTTACATTCGACAATGATGTGCGTTGCACCAAGACCATTTTGGAGCTCAAACTGGCACGTTATTTTTAGAAAGTTTTATGTAATATTACCCTAAGCGTCTGACATATAGTGGCTGTCCTTTGAAATCTAGAGAACCAGACCACAGAAAGCTCCAGAAATGATGTCATAATCATGTTACTCTAAAACATACCACTTCAAATAATGATAATGTTGTAAAAGGTAAACAACCCCTTTACAGGCCTGGACAGGCCCTGAGGGTTCCAGGAGGTTCAGGCTCCCAGATTTCAAGGCATTCGGCACGTAAAGGTGGTAAGGTTGTCATCCCTACGCACCGGCCGCCTTTAACCCCGGGAAATATTACTGGTACTCATTTCTGTTAGAGGCTAAGTCAACCCCAGGACCATAGTCCGGCTGGAAGGGTTATGTCAATGACGCCATCGGGTATCGAACCCGCGATCTTCCGGCTTGTAGCCCAGTGCCTCAACCACGCCACTGCGTGCCCCCAGTGTTGATGTTGTAGGACATACAAATCAGCATTTGTAGAGTTACGTGAAATCATATTATATTTTCCACTCTCTATCATTTACACCTGACTCACCTCCTGCTTGGCCTAATTCCGTGAGCCTCCAGTTCTTTCTGCAGCTGCCGAATCTTCATGCGCGCAAGGTCCAACTCGTGCTTCACTTTCCACAGATGCGTGTCACATATAGGATCCCGACAGCGATGATGCCTCAGAATGTCCTGAGCCTCGAACACTGCTCCTCGGAAAGTCAGCGATTTACCCATACTCTAAAATCAGTCATTAACAGTTAATAAAATGTACATGAACTTTAAAGTCACTGCTTCTGGGATACGACGCGGTGTTAATGGGTAATAGGATCCCCATACAGGACTTACCAACCTTGAAAGGTAATAATATACTGCCTCGAAAAGTCGGAATCTCTTTACCCAAGGAAACAAAGTCACATCCCACAAAAATGGAAGTCCTCAGCTCCACCGATGCTAAAAGTTTAAAGTTTATTCCTTTAACACACTTTTTGCTAACTTCCATTCAGCGACTGTACGAACCAAGACCTTAATCTGAAATATTTTCTGTTAAAGGCCGAGCTCTCCGGATACTATGTTCGAAGTTCGTTTCACAGTCTCTAAACAGTGTTCCTTAATAGTACGTAAATTTAAAGATATCCGGCTGATTTCCAGTCAACTTGAACAGATTTCTTCAGTCATATATATTTGCAGACTGTGTGCAATCAATCCCCAGAAGTTGTGAATGGATTTTGTTTAAATCTGGTATAAATTCAAAAGCCAGCCATAAGGTCCGAGACTATTTAACAGTGACCTACACATTTTTTTAAGCTCATGGTTCCGTGCATCGTAATTCAATGTCAATAAAAATCCCACCAGTTGCAACACTATGCAGATATTTATTTATTGTAAAGTTATTCTACATGTTTTGGGTGTCACAGCACCCATCATCAGGAGTACTAAAAACTGTAACCGCAGCCTCCGGTACAGGTCATAATACTGGTACAGCTACTTCCCTCCAACGTGGACAGATCGGGACCCCAATCTGGCCACGTTGGAGGTAAGTAGCTGTACCGATATTATGACCTGTACCGGAGCCTGCGGTTACAGTTTTTAGTACTCCTGATGATGGGTGCTGTGACACCCGAAACATGTAGAGTGACTTTGCAGTAAATAAATATCTGCATACTGTTGCATCTGGTTGGATTTTTATTAACAATG
>Ga0123354_10000771_pt1 | contig 34667 bp, 24 predicted proteins | sample TergutLab28metaG_2_FD_97872 | JGI IMG/M metagenome (GOLD analysis project Ga0123354, IMG submission 97872) | Labiotermes labralis P4 segment gut microbial communities from Petit-Saut dam, French Guiana - Lab288 P4 | ecosystem: Host-associated > Arthropoda: Insects > Digestive system > Gut ... | reverse complement strand
TTGCTATAATTTTGAGGTTAAAAACACTTTGTCATGCTGAACTTGATTCAGCATCTAGTCGTTTAGATTCCGGGTCAAGCCCGGAATGACGATAATAGACCCTGAAACAAGTTCAGGGTGACACAGCAATACTAAAAACAAAATATTTTTCGTTTAGACAAGGCACGCGCAGGCGAAGCATACTTTGGAGCGAAGCGCCGTATGTGAGCCTGCGTGTAACGCAGTATAAACGGAAAAGATAAGGGTTTATATGTTTTTTTATGCGGATTTGCATATACATTCAAAATATTCACGCGCCACAAGCAAAAGCTGTAATTTGGAAGAGCTTGCTATATGGGCGCAAAAGAAAGGACTAACCCTAATAACAACGGGCGATTTTACCCATCCTGCCTGGTTTGCCGAAATAAAAGAAAAGCTTGTTCCCGCGGGTCCCGGCGTTTTTAAACTACGAGACGATATAGAAAAACAAATTGTAAAAGATAACAAAATTGTCAGATTTGTTTTATCGGTTGAAATATCAACCATCTATAAAAAAGGCGATAAAACAAGAAAAGTCCATCATATAGTATTTGTTCCGGATTTCAACAGCGCAGAAAAGCTGAGACAAAAACTTTCCGCCGTAGGGAATATCGTTTCAGACGGACGCCCTATACTGGGGCTTGATTCAAGAAATCTTCTGGAAATCACTTTAGAATCCGGTGAGGGTTCGTTTATAGTTCCTGCGCATATTTGGACCCCGTGGTTTTCCGTATTAGGTTCAAAGTCTGGTTTTGATTCAGTAAAAGATTGCTACGCAGACCTTGCAGACCATATATTCGCAGTAGAAACAGGCTTATCATCAGATCCGGAAATGAACTACAGGGTTTCAAGCCTTGATAAATACAGACTGATATCTAATTCCGACGCTCATTCTCCCTCTAAACTTGCCCGTGAAGCCACTGTTTTTGATACTGACCCTGACTATTTTTCCATAATGAAAGCATTGCAAACCGGTAAAGGCTATGTCGGTACAGTAGAATTTTTCCCCGAAGAGGGAAAATATCATGAAGACGGACACAGAAAATGTAATGTTTGTTTAAGTCCCGAAGAAACGGTAAAACTTAAAGGAATTTGTCCGGTATGCAACAAACCTCTGACAATAGGAGTTCTTAACAGAGTCAATGAATTAGCCGACCGTAAAGGCAGCAATTTGATAATTCCTAAAACGGCAGGCAAAACATTCAGCCTTGTGCCTTTACAGGAAATTCTTTCGGAAATTATACAGGTCGGAGTTTCAAGCAATGCGGTAAATAACGCGTATGAAAACTTAATACAAAAATTAGGACCTGAATTATCTATACTACGAGAAATTCCTGTAAACGAAATATCAAAAAATCATTCTTCGCTCCTCGGAGAAGCAATATCGCGCTTAAGAGCAGGCAAAGTTATAAGACAAGCGGGCTTTGACGGCGAATACGGCGTGATAAAGCTGTTTGAGCAGGACGAACTGAATAGCACTAATTTGATGTTTGATATGGCAGTTTCTGCGAAGCCGAAGAAGAAAGATAAAGAAACTACTTCGTCTGTCATTCCCGAGGGTTTCTATCGGGAAACCACGTTTAAAAATGGATCCCCGATACAGACATTCGGGGATGACAAAACTCTTAGGTCTTATAATGACAAAGGCATTCTGTCGGGACTTGACGAATATCAGTTAAGCGTTGTAAAAAACAATAAAAAGCAGCTTTTAATCATAGCGGGACCCGGCTCAGGAAAGACTACAGTATTAACAAAACGCATTGCCTTTGCTGTTTCGGAAAATAATATTTCCCCTGAAAACTGCCTTGCCATAACTTTTACGCGCAGAGCTGCAAAAGAAATGCAGGACAGACTTAATTTGCTGCTTACTAAAAATTATTCAAATGTTAATGTACATACTTTTCATTCTCTATGTTTTTCCATTCTAAAAGAAAATGCCTCTAAAGCAGGCTTAAACCTCGATTTTAAGGTGGCAAGCAAAGAGGAGATGAGTTTATCTAAATCCGATGATAATATGCTGGGTTTTGACGATTTAATAAGCCTTACGCTGAAACTCCTTAATGATAATCCTGATATTGCCAAATCATATAAAGAAACGTTTAAATATATTTCGATTGATGAATACCAGGATATTGATGAAACCCAGTATGAATTAATCAGATTATTGACGCATTCAAACGCTAATTTGTGCGTAATAGGCGACCCGAATCAGGCGATTTACGGTTTCCGCGGAGGAGATTCAAAGTTTTTTAACAACTTTACCAAAGATTACCCTGACGCAGAGATAATTAATTTAAAAAACAATTACCGTTCCACAGAGACTATTGTAAATGCGTCAAACCAGATAGTTGATTCGCATAATATAATTGCAAAATATGACAGACCCCACGAAAAAATTACCATACATACTGCGCCGACAGACAAAGCGGAAGCCGAATTCGTTGTAAGCACTATTGAAAAAATGATAGGAGGGCACAGTTTCTTTTCTATTGATACAAACAGATCTGCCGGAGAAGAAACTAATCTTTCATTTTCGGATTTTGCCGTTTTATACCGCAGCGCTTCACAGCTGCCGCCAATTATTGAAGCTTTAAAAAGATCCGGAATGCCTTATGTAAAGTTATCTAACGATTTGCTGTGCGACAAAAAACCGGTTGTAAAACTGTTAAGCTTGTTAACCGACGAAAAACCGGTTATTGAACAATTAGGCAAGCTTAATAAGGAATTTTCCGATAAAATAGATGACAATATTTTGCAATACTTTACAAAACTTGCACAGACTTATACAACTAAAAATGAATTTATTCATGAAGTTTCTATGCTGTCCGAAATAGACACGCTTGATAAAAGAGCCGACAGGATTTCATTACTCACATTACATTCTTCAAAAGGTTTAGAATTTAAATGTGTTTTTATAGTTGGGCTTGAGCAGGACATTATTCCTTTTTATCGCGCTAAAACCCAAGACGAAAAAGAAGAAGAAAGGCGTTTGTTATACGTAGGTATGACAAGAGCGGAACAAAGGTTGTTTTTGACGCGTTCAATAAAAAGAAAATGGCTCGGAACCTATAAAAAACTGGCTCCGTCGCCATTTCTGGAAAAAATTGAAAATGATTTGTTAAAGTTCAGCAAAATTGAAAAAGCGCTTAAAGCAAAAGAACAATCCCGCCAGCTTGATTTGTTTTAATATCCTATTACAGTTTCAAGCCGGGTATATCCCATTCTTCCTGATTCATATATCGCAGAGCAGGCAGGATCTTTGTCTATATATATTGTTGCCATAGCTGTCCCGTAATTATTTTTATAAATATCCAATACAACCGCTGATCTGCCTTTACGTAATACATTAAAAGTTTTTTGAAACGGTAAATCGATATCATTATATTCATATGTTTCTCCGTCAACTTCTATAACGATATCTACTGACGAAGTAGTTCCTGCTATTTCATATTTTACTTCATACAGCGTTCCTCTGCCACCGCAGGAGCAAATTAAAGTAATAAATATAAAAACAGCACAAACATAAGACAATTTAATGAATTTCATAAATAATATTTTCCTTTTTAGTTATATATTAAGCATATTAATATAACGGAAAATATTATTTTATTTATTGCACAGGAATACATTTGTAATATTACTGTTTTTTGTGTATAATATATGTCTATGAATAAAACAAAACACGGCGAGACGATTGTTCCAAAAGGCGCATTTCCCGAAAGACATGAACTAAATACCGCATGGTTTTTAAACGATATTGGCAAGGATGTTGAGTTTTTAGTTCCTGCTGATAAAAATCATATAAAAACACCTGATATAAAAATGGAAGGAATTTTTTGGGAAATTAAAGCGCCAAAAGGCAATAGCAAATATACTTTTCAGCACGCATTCAAAGAAGCGTTAAGGCAATCTCAAAATATTATTTTTGATTTGAGAAGAAATTCAATGCCGGAAGATAACTGCATAAACAAATTAAAAAAAGAATTTTCTCTCTCGAAAAGTATCAAATATTTGCTTATAATAACAAAATCAAAAAAATTGCTTGATTTTAAAAAATAATTTCGCTATACTCTTTTCAGAAGACACGGCCGCTGCTGGAATGCAGGGGTCGTGTCTTCCCTCTATAATGGGGTTCTTACTTCAAATCAGCGGTACAATTAGGGCATTTTATTGCTTTTAAAGGTATGTCCGTAAAACAAAAAGGGCAGCTTTTTGTGTTTACAGGTTTGGGAGCAGGGGCATGCTTCAATTTATTAATCCCCTTGATCAGTAAGAATACGCAGAAAGCCACTATAATGAAAGATATTGCCGTATTTAAAAATATGCCTATATTGATGGTTATCGCGCCTGCCTGCTGCGCTGCCGCAAGAGTAAGATAATGAGCGCCTTCCACAGAACCTTTGCCATGCTTTAATACTACAAATAAATTTGTAAAATCGACGTTCCCGAGCAATACGCCTATTGGCGGCATTATAATGTCTTTAACAAGCGAATCTACAATTTTTCCGAAAGCTGCACCTATAATTACGCCGACCGCCATGTCTATTACATTTCCCTTTACTGCAAAATCCCTGAATTCTTTAAAAAATGATTTGAACATTTTAAATCCCCTTTTTAACTACAGAGTGAAGATTGAAGAGTCAAGAGTTAAAATAAAGTGTTTTCGCTTTGCGAAAACCTATAATTTAGATTTCGGCTCTGCCGAATTTCAATATCTCCACTTTTCACTCTTCACTTTTAACTTTGTTTTTATTTATTAGTCTTTTTTAGCCGGCTGTCCGAAACGTATCTGATGCTGCAGCATCAGTTTTCTGTCCGGCTGATGCATGGATTTTTCAGATTCAAGCTCGTAACTTCCGCTTAAAAACAAATTATCCGTAAGCCTGTATTTCATTTCTATTTCGTGTTTTAAATCAAGCCTGTTCTCCATCTGGTCATAATGGTCAAAAGTAAACGAATAACCCAGCAAAAACTGGTTAGTAAGATTCTTTTCAAAAGAATATTTTGATCCTAGTATCAAATTAACAAAAGACGTATCGTCAAGCATTGTGGGGTCCCTGTCCGGCGCGACATATGAAACTTTGAAATTATCGACAAGCCCGGTGCGTCTTAAAACAGATCTTGCGAGAGGCGTGGCAAAACTTGTATCAAACAGACGCAAAGCCTGCTGTCTTAAATCAAATTCCGTTACTATACCCAAAATTCTGTCTCTGGGGCGGCGGTTAGTGCTCTGTTCGGTTTTTGTGACTTTAGCCAAAGCCGTTTGAGAATCCACAGTCGGGTCTTCTTTTGAATAAAACCTTATGCTTAAATCGCTTATTTCAGACCTGTCTATTATAAGTTTTATTATTTCGGGCACGGATCTGTTTATGGAAAAAACTTCTTTTTCCGCTTCTGCGGATATGTAGGTATTATTGTCGATTATTTCTATTTTAGCGTTAATTATGCTAAATTCTATGCCCAAATAGTGTATAGCTCCCCTCTGCGTATCAATAATGCCGTTTGCTTTTATCTGATCTTTTGTACCCCTCAAAAATATGCTTCCGTTTATCCAGGCCGTGGCAAAAGTATTCTCAAATTTGGTATTTTTCGCAGCTCTAAGTTCTATATCAAATTCCATACCTTCGGGTAAAGAAAAATCCCCGCCGCCTGAAGATTTATTTGCCGACGGGAAAGTAAAACGCGTGTTTTCCAAAAGCACCCAGCCCGCGATTTTAGGTCTTTCTGCCGAACCTTGAAAAGTTATGTCAAAACGGGGTTCGCCGCTTGAATAATCCTGAAATATCAAACCGGGCATAGCAAGCTCCGGCACTTTAATAGGAATGCCTTTATTGTCAGTATAAAACCGTAAATCAAAGTTTTGAGGCGTAAAACCGTCAAGAAGAACCGTCCCTGTTCCGTTAACTTTACCCGATCCGACGCTTGCCGAAAGTTTGCCTAACGTAATTAAATTGTCCACAATCGAAATGTCAGCGTTAAAATCTTTGACTCTGTCGACATATTTTTTTGATTCAAAAGAACCGCCTGTTACCGTGAACCTGCCGTTGTTTGAAATTTTATCAAAAGTTCCTTTAACCGAACCTTTTAAACTTATTTTGCCTGACAGCGGTTTTAAATAGTCTTCGGCAATATATTTTAGAATGGTCAATTTCGGGTCTTCTATACTGTAACTTATATCGACAGGCGCTTTTCTCAATTCCCCGCTTAAACTTGAATCTATCCAAAAAGGGAAAAAACCGCCTACGGAAACATTAATCTCGTTCTTCTTATAAATAACGGCTTTTTTTATTTCGGCTTTATTGTTTTCGGACACTATTTCAACCTCAAAATTATCGTAAGGAAGTTCCATTATCGAACCGCCCGTAGACTGCCCTTTTATAAGAACAGACGGATTTGAGGGATTTCCGGCGAAATCAACGCTTATATTTGCCGTTCCTGACAAATCCGCAGGAACATCCAGCGCGTCGGTTAAAAAGTCCAGACTTAATTTTTTCCCTCTGACGGATATTCTTATATTGTCATCGCCGATGTCGGAATTCATAATGAAAGAAGAATCCTTGTTGTTAACGGTAAAATTTTTAATTATAAGACTTTCTCCGAAAGTTATTGCTCCGGAGGCGTTAAACAGATCCGGTTTTAAACCGGTATTATTAAATTCAAATGTCTTATTACGGATTAAATATTTGAACTCCGATTGCGGAAGTTTATATCTGTTTATCCAGATATTATTAAGGTTTATTGTCCCGGTGTAATCGGAACCGCCTTTTTTCTTATTCATAACTCCCGATAAAGTTATGTTGCCGAATAAGTCGACAGGTCCTGCATGGAAATTGACAAGTTTAAGTTCAAGCCCGTATTTGCCGTTCCTGAAATTAAAGTTTCCTTTAGGAGCGCTTATTTCGCTGTCGGCAATTTTTGCCGTCGCCGAACTTAAAGAAATCCAGTTTTCATGTATTTCCAGATTCGATTTGAAATTATTTACTTTTACATTTTTTACAAACATATTCTCGCTTGTTAAAACCATTTTAAGATGTTTTCTGCCGCGGTTTTGAATAAGCGTTCCGCTGCCTGAAAAATCCCCTTTAACGGGTGATACAAATCCGACGAATTTATTTATAAGCATATCCGGAATTTTTTCAAAAACAACATTAAGTTTGCCGATTCTGGAATAAACGCCTTCAATAAATACTTTTGTTTTTTCGGAAACCAAATCAAGCTTTTTAACGGTTATTTTTCCGGATTCAAATATAAAATCTCCGTCAAAGACAAATTGAAGCCCTGAAAATGTACCTTTCTTAATGTTTGCCGTAATCTTAGCCGACGGCTTTTGAAAGCTTCCTGACACCTTTACCGTTGCATTTACAGCCGCGGTTAAATCCTCATAAAGGCCTGTAAGATCTGTGTTTTTTAAATTTATTGTTCCTATCATGCGTTTCTTTACAAAATCCGCTTTAAAATTTCCGGATAATCCGTTTTTAGACTGCAGCTCGGACAGGACAAACCTTTTTGTCGAAATTAAGGAGTCAGCAGAAAGCTTAGGAAAAGAAACACCGGAAATATTTATATCATCACCCGTAAATTTACCTTTAACTTCATTGCTGCCGGAAAGAATACCCTTAAATGAGATTCTGCCGTTAAGCTTTGCTCCGGCGACATTAATATCTTTTAATTCCATATCTAAAGATGAATCCGGGTTGCTTTCCGTAAAACCAAGCAATGCTTTCAGAGACGCGCGCGTAACGTTTTTATCATCTTTTAATATAAAGTGTTCTATCGAAACTCTTTTTAAGTTTACGTCGCCTTTAGCTTCAAGGGTTTTGAATTTATTATTGTATATAACGCCGTTAACGGCTTTTAGGTCAAATTCCGTTGTGCCGTCTTTTTCATATCTTATACGCCCGCTTGCAATGCCCTGAATATCGCTTGCCGAAAAGCCGAACAGCCTTAAAACATTTGAAATATTGGTATTAACAAATTTAAAATCAGTGGACAGAATTGTCCTGCTTTTTATAACGCTGTTGAAAACCGCCGAATTATCGCTGTTATAAAAATTGAAAGTGTATGTATCTTCATTGCGGATAACTGAACCGAAAACGCTGGTTTTATCCATGTTTCTAAACTGCAAATCTTTTAAAACAACGTTGATTTTACCGCGGTGTTCGTCAATTACGCCTTCTATTGTGATTTTCCCTTGTGGATTTTCATCAAGAAGCGATGAGAAAGGCAGTCTGTGAATATCAACATTTTTCATATCGGCTTTAAATTCGCCGGTTATGATATTTCCTGTAAAAGTTCCTTCGGTTTTGCCGTCGGAAACGAGTTTTGCGGTGTAATTTCCGCCGCCCGAATAAATTATTGAAATTTTACTTTTTACGCCGTAATCCAGCAAGATATTATAATTTCCGTCTTTGCCGCGTTCTCCGGTAATATTAAAATCTCTTACGGCAAAATTAAAAGTTTTTACGGAGCCGGCTTTAATATGTATTCTGCTTACAGAAGCTTTATGCGAAAAAGCAATATCCAGAAGCGCTTCCATTTCTCTGTTAATTTTTGCCAAATCAATACTTGCCGAAGCTTCGAATTCCCCGGGAGTATTGGAAATAACTTCAATTTTCCCGAAATTACCGTTTAACTCAAATTTAAAATCGCCGCCTTTTTTTACCAGTATTCCGGATGTTTCGCTTATATCAAAAGTCATATAAGACATTTTTTCAATATTTATGCTTTGGTCTAAATCAAAGGTAACTAAATCGGCGGTTCCGTTCGCGCTTATTATGGCGTCTATATCCCCTTCCGACAATATAGAAGAATTAAAATCATACAAGCTGTCTTGTCTGAGAATCATTGAAGAATTAACCGTAATTGACGAGTTTAAAATAAAAGATGACGCTGAAAATGTTATAGCGGGACGGGAAACAATTATTTGGATATTGTTGATATCCGTTTGGTTTGCACCTGTTATAAGAGATACTCTGTTCGCATGTATGTCTATCGGTAAATTTGGCAGCGGAATAGCAAAAGCATTATTTTGTGGCGGCGAAACAATATTTTCAGCCGGTTCGGCTGTTTGCCGGAAATTATCAAGATATATATTGATATCTGAAATTTCCGCGCTTTTAAAATAATTTACAGGGGTCTTAATATGTCTGAATACCCTAAACAGACTGACTCTTGCCGAAATCTTTTTTACGGAAACTTTATCTTCGTAATTGAGATCCGTAATAACGATTCTGTTTTGAAAAGGCAAAATGTGGAAATTATCAAATTTTATATTCTTGCCTGTTTGTTTATGTATGAAGTTTTGAAGATACGGAATTAAAAGCGATTTTCGCGCGCTATACCCTGCGGCGATAACCGCTGCAATAACGGCTATATAGATAGTGTATCTTATATATTTTCGCATTTTATTTCACTTATTTGTCATCCTGAACGAAGTGAAGGATCTGCCTTTTATCATTAATTAACAGCCAGATGTTTCGACTTCGTAACTTTGCTACTTCGCTCAACATGACAACAAAAAACATTAAGCAATAAATTACCGGCAACTAAATAACGCCGCGGCTGAGAAAATTATTTCTTTCAAAACCGCGGCAGTCATATTACTTAATAGGAACACCCGTAAGTCTTGTCAAAGCATGAAATTCTTTTATAAGTTTCGTAGTAATTTTGCCCGGCTTCCCGTCGCCTATTTCTCTTGAATCAACGCATACTACCGGTATAACTTCCGCGGCTGTTCCCGTAAGAAAACATTCATCCGCCGTATAAACGTTATAAAGGGTCATACGTTCTTCTCTTACCGGTATTTTAAGCTTATTTTTGGCAAGTTCAACGACTGTGTCTCTGGTTATGCCTATTAAAGCGCCTTCCGAAGCCGGAGGCGTGTACAAAACTCCGTTTTTAACGATGAAAATATTATCGCCGGTGCATTCCGCGACATATCCTTCGGAATTTAACATTATAGCTTCCATAACGCCGGCTCTTGTGGCTTCCATTTTCGCCATAATATTATTCAAATAATTTAGCGATTTTACGTTAGGGCTTAAAGAATCCGGGCGGATTCTTCTTGTTGTTGCAGTTATGATTTCGCCGCCTTTTTCATACATTTCTTCAGGATAAAGAGTTATTTTGTCGGCAATAATAATTATTGAAGGCGGATGCGTGCATTTTTTCGGGTCAAGACCTAAATCGCCTACCCCTCTTGTAACTACAAGCCTTAAATAGCCTTCCATCATTTTGTTAGCCAAAAGAGTTTTTATTACGGCTTTTTCCATTTCAGCTTTTGTTATCGGTATTTTAAGATTAATCGCTTTAGCCGACATCCAAAGCCTGTCCAAATGTTCTTTAAGCCTGAACACTCTGCCGTTGTAAGCTCTGATTCCTTCAAAAATTCCGTCTCCGTAAAGCAAACCATGGTCAAAAACGGATACTTTCGCGTCCGCTTTCTCAACCAGTTTTCCGTCAAGATAAATCTTCATGTTTCTTCTCCTCTGCTGTGTTGTTTATTTTTCCGTCTTGCATTTTTATTATTCTGTCTGACTTTGCCGCAAGTTCCTCGTTATGCGTAACTAAAATAAGCGTCGCATTTCTTTCCGTGGAACTTTCAAACAATAGTTTTTCTATTTCTAATCCGGTAGCTCTGTCCAGATTTCCGGTAGGCTCGTCAGCAAAAATAATTTTAGGGTCGTTTATCAACGCTCTTGCCAATGCCGCTCTTTGCTGCTCTCCGCCTGACAATTCGTTAGGAAAATGATTCTTTCTATGTAAAAGACCGACTTTTTCCAAAACCGCTTCAGCCTTTTTCAACTTTTCAGCTCTGTCTTTCCATACCGGAAGCAGAACATTTTCCAAAACCGTGAAATCGGCTAGCAAATAATGAAACTGAAATACGAAACCTATATTCTCTTTTCTCATTGAACATAAATAACTGTCATTTGAAGCAAAGCAGTCTTTTCCGTCTACAAAGACATTGCCTGAAGTAGGTCTGTCCATCAGTCCCAGAATATGTATAAGAGTGCTTTTTCCCGCCCCTGAAGGACCGGTAAAAGCGACTTTTTCCCCGGCTTTTATTTCAAGGTTTATATTTTTTAAAACCTCGACATCCGGAGAATCGTTTTTCTTATAATGTTTGTTTAAATTAACCGCTTTTATATTCATATTATTTCTTTTTGTATGTCATTGCGAGGAGGAAACTTTGTTTCCGACGCGGCAATCCAGAGATTTATTTTCTAGATTGCTTCGTCATTTCATTCCTCGCAATGACGACAACGAGACAGCCTTTGTTTTAACTCAGTTTCTCATCATCCCATCTTCTCATCTTCTGCTGTTATTATCCGTATCTTATCGCTTCCAGCGGATCTAGCTTTGAAACCTGATAAGCGGGATAAATGCCCGCTAAAACAGTTATTACAAAAGCGCTTGCGGCTACCATTAAAATATCCATAGGCATTATTACGACAGGCAGCCTGTCAACATAATATATGCCCTGAGGAAGTTTAAAAATTTCAAAATATTTAAGTATCAGGCTTATTCCCGTACCGACAATAATACCTAACACCGTGCCTATAGAACCTACGACCATCCCTTCATAGAAAAATATTTTGGCTATTGAAAACTTCGAAAATCCCATAGCCGACATTATTCCTATTTCCTTGGATTTTTGAACACTCAGCAGCAAGAGATTCGAAATAATGTTAAACGCCGCGACAAGTATTATAAGTCCTAAAATTAAGAACATCATTATTTTTTCAAGTTTAAGCGCAGAAAACAGGTTTTTATTTAAATCAATCCAGGATTTCGCTCTGTAAGGAAAGGAAATCGAATCCTGAAGTTTTTCCGCTACTGCTATGGCTTTATCAAAATTATCCGTATGAACGCTTATACCGCTGACTTCCCCTTCCATTGCAAACATCCTCTGGGCTTCGCTTAAATCCATAAAACCTAAAGAAGAGTCATAGTCATACATTCCGGAATGTATCACGGCTGATACGGTAAATTTATACATTTTAGGAATACTCGCAAAATTTCCCGGAAACACCAAAACAACTTCATCGCCTGCCGTAACTAAAAGCGTTTTGGCAAGCTCGCTTCCGAGCATTATGCTCTTTTCGCCTATTCTTGTGCCGTCAAAACGCATATCCGAAACCGTTATCTGTTTTGAAAGATTTACTATATTGTTTTCAGCTTCAAAATCTATGGCTTTAAGTATTATTCCCGTAGAAGCCGACGAAACCAGACCCCTTATCAGACCCTGCTTATAAACAAAGGGCGAATAACTTACAACCGATTTGTTTTCTCTAAGCTTTTCTTCAACAGCGTCATAATCTTTAAAAGGTTCTCCGTCAATTCTTGTAATAACTATATGCGGCTGAATACCGAGTATTTTGTCTCTTATATCGGTTTGAAAACCGGTCATAATCGCCAAGGTTATTACAAGCGCGGCAACGCCGAGGCTTGTTCCCCCCACGGCTATCAATGTAGTAAGAACCGAGAAAAAACCTTTTTTTCTGGCTTTTAAATATCTTATTGCTATAAAAATTTCCGTCGGAAGTTTCATTTGTTATAATTTTTCGCCCTCTCCTTACTCCTCTCCCTGACGAGGGAGAGGAAGGGTGAGGGTTGCCTTTGTCGTTATTTATTAATTATTATCTATTAATTGTTAATTGCCTTTATTCCGGCCGCATCGCAGGGAATGTGATTACTTCACGTATTGACTCCACTCCCGTCAAAATCATAACAAGCCTGTCTATTCCTATGCCAAGCCCGCCTGTAGGCGGAAGACCCTGTTCTAAAGCAAATATGAAATCTTCGTCAAAAGGCATAACTTCATCATCGCCTTTCTTTTTAGCTTCCATTTGCTGAGAGAAACGGAGTTTTTGAAGTTCCGGATCGTTTAACTCTGAATACGCGTTTGCTATTTCCATGCCTCTTATATAAAGCTCAAACCTTTCTGCAATTTCGGGATTTTCAAACTTAACTTTTGATAGCGGCGAATATATCGCCGGATAATCCATAACAAAAGTCGGCTCGGTTAAATGCGGCACGACTTTTTCGTCAAAAACCTGATCTAAAACTTTTTTGTCCGGCGCGTTCTCGGGCAAATCAAGATTCAAATGTTTAACAACGTCATACATTTTGCCTGTTTCCACATATTGAAGCAACTCAAGCCCGGTATATTCTTTTATCAAATCAAACAGTTTTGCGCGTCTGAAATTAAGATTAACCTGCGAACCTATTTTTTCAGCGGCGGTTTTTATAAGGGTTTCGGTTATATCCATCATATCGTTGTAATCGGCATAAGCCTGATAAAGTTCCATCATCGTAAATTCGGGATTATGGTTTTTGTCTATCCCCTCGTTTCTGAAATTTCTGCCCATTTCAAAAACTCTTTCCATTCCGCCGACAACAAGCCTTTTCAAAAACAATTCCGGAGCTATTCTCAAAAATAAACTGATATCTAAAGCATTGTGATGCGTTACAAAAGGTCTTGCGTTAGCTCCGCCGGCCAAAGACTGCAACACAGGCGTTTCCACCTCAATAAAGTTAAGATCTTCGAGTTTACGTCTTATTGCCGAAATTATCTGACCTCTTTTTATAAAAACGTCTTTGACTTCATTGTTTGCTATTAAATCAAGATATCTTTGTCTGTATCTTGTTTCAATATCTTTAAGACCATGCCATTTTTCGGGCAAAGGCCTGAACGCTTTTGTAAGCATCTGCCATTTATCAACCATTATGCTTAACTCATTGGTTTTTGTTCTGAAAGGCATACCTTCAACCGCAATAATATCGGAAAGGTCAACCATATCTTTAAAAAGCTTATATTGCTCTGCGCCTAATTTATCTGCGCGGACATAAATTTGTATTTTACCATAGCCGTCGCGTATATCGATAAAAGCAGCCTTACCCATATTTCTGTACGTCATAACTCTGCCTGCCGCTTTTACATGCGTATTTTCAGCCATTTGCTCTTTTTCAAGATACGAAAATTCCTGCTGCAGCGCCGATATATTCTTTTCGCATTTATAACGCGCCGGATAAGGATCTATTCCCATTTTCGCCAAATCTTTGGCTTTTTGTTTTCTCTGCTGCATTATCTGTTCGATAGGAGCCGCATTTTCCGTCGGATTTTGCTCTGCTGACGTCTGTTCTTTGTTCTGCATTTTATATCACCTTTTATTAGAATTTAGAATTATAGTTTTAAACCTTTAATATATAGCATTTTTTTGACTCTTTAGTCAAAATTATAATTTTGCGATTCTGCCTAAAAAATCAATCTGTTTTTAGAATATTTTTGTTTTATTTAAACTTGAAGGAATTTCAATAATGGATACGGCATTTTTAACAGGCATTACTATACGCCACGGTTTTACATTGTTTTTAACTTTTATGACTTTATCATTTTTATCAATAAATAAAACGTCTATATTGAAACGCATAAAAAATGTATGTACGCTGGAACAATTTTGAAAAAGCAATGCGTAATCCGCGTCTTTTTTAAGCATAAAACCGTAAAAACGCTGCCAAAAAGTTTTTGCCTGTACAATTTTAATATTTTCTATAATATTCATTTTTTTGTATAATCCTTTTATGAAAAAAAATATTATCGTATTAACTTTTTTTGCGTTTCTTGCTGTCGGCGGAATTTTCTATTTTTTAACCGGTCTGCTTTCCAATAATAAAGAATCGGATTTAGAAAACCTTACCGTAGAAAAAGCCCGCGCCGTGGTAAATTTTAATATCGGGACTATAAATAAAGCCATTGAAGAATCCGACGATTTGGCTCTTCTTCACGCTATAGAAAGCATCGCGAAAGTTGAAAACATTTCATCGTGTTTTATTCTCGACAAAAACAACAAAGTAATTATACACAATAATACGAACGATTGGAACTCGGTAAAAAAAGACAGCACCTATGACAGAGCGATAAATTATGACGGCGAACTTACGCAAATTATGACTGACGGCAATTCTATGTTATTTTCTTCCCATCTCGTAAAAGATTACACGTTATGCTGCGTATTTTCAATTCAAAAAGCGCAAGACGATTCAAGATTCTGGAGAATAAAATATTTCACTATTGCCGCCGGTACATTATTTTTGATAACGGCAATATTTTATTTTCTTGCCAAGCTTTTTATTGTTTGGCCTTTTGCCAGAATGAAAAAATCTCTTGAGAAACATACGGCTGAAGAAATAAAAAAAGACGCGTACAACGAAATTACCGATATTTTTGCCACGGAAAGAGATAAATACGGAAAAACAATAAAAACTTTACAAACTGACAATGAAAGTCTGGCAAAAATTATAGAATACTCATATATGTCCGGAGAACAATATCAGGCGTTTATAATACTCAACGCTTCGGACAATATTGTTTTTGCTTATGACAAAACTGAAAAATTCCTTAAAAAAGGTTTTGAAACAGGAAAACATATAGTCGAATCGTCATTAAATCCCAAAATAATAGAAATCGTCAACACCGCTGCAGAAAATCCGGGAAAAGAAACAGAACTTGTTATTGACAGCCATAAAATCACGGCTGTATCGGTACATTCCCAGGGTACAATAATAAAAATTATTTAAGTTATTTAATAAAGCATTCTTATGTCAATTCTGCGTTGCATATAGCAATCGCAGAATCTATAAATTCATAGACACTGCGACTTCGCGCAGTGTGACAACTTCATCATTTAATCCAAACAAAAAAGCAACGGTAATATTGTAATGATTGCCGTTGCTTTGTTTATCTATCAAGTCTTTAAAACGCCTTATTGCAAAACATAAACGTTTAGCGACAGCATAAATCTTACGCCGCTTAAATCTCTATATAAAAACTCTTCGGATTGAGTCAAACGCAAATCGTACGGAGCTTCCATTTTACCGTTAAGCACATATGATAAATTTATGCCAAGACTTACATATCTGCTAAACAGCCACTCAATGCCCGCATCAACCATAGGCATCAATTTTGTTGTTTCCTCAGAATAATTTTGTCCGTTAAAATCAAGAGTCCATTTATTATTTACATACGCTGCGCCGCCGCCTGCCTTAAAAGCAAATTTTTCGTTTGCATTGTATTTATAATAAAGAATAACCGGAATTTCGCTGGCCTTGGAAGACAATTCAAATGCAAAATTATACGTATCATCATATAATGCATATTCATAGGAAATCTCGCCAAGCCCGCCGTAACCGACCTTAATACCCAGATATTTATTTTCTTTGATATTATATTCATAAAAAGCGCCGAATTTTATAAATGACGCCCCTGAAATAAACGGTCCGCCGCTATACCTCGTGCTACTTCCGACAGTCTGATAACCCGAACCGTAACCGCCAAAATTATTATCCGTATTACCCGTTGATAAAGCCCCGTAAAAACCTGCGCCGGCAAAAGCATTGGAAACAAACAAAACAGAAGCCGCAAAACAAATTAAAATCTTTTTCATAAAAACTCCGTTAAATTGTTATTAATATAAACTCATTTATAGTATATTTTAATTCACGTAATACTTTGCGGTTTTTGAAACATTTTTACTTACCCAGCCTATTGTCACGCTAACCCAGCCGCCTGATTCCGAACTTCCGTTAATAGTTAAGTTTACGCCTTTACTTTCGCCCGAATATTGCAAAACTCCGCCCATAGTATAGGCTGCCGCAGGAGCAGTTGAACGCGCCAGCTGAAAACTGCCGAGACTTTCGTTATCACTTTCAACGCCGTTAATCGTTGTAACCGCGTAAATTTTAAAGGTTGTCCCCGCGTTAAAAGAAGTCCCGTCTGCGGGATAAATTGTCATATCATATACGTTCGGGGTAAAGTCTCCGAGTATTTTCCTTTTCTCCTTGTCGTTTGAGCAGCCTGCTATCAAAAACGACATTCCCAACATCACAATTCCGGCTACCGCAAAAAACTTGTTCATCTTATTCTCCTCTTTTTGTTATTGGCTAAAATTATTCTCTGTTTTTACCAAACATATATCTTACACCCAAATTACCGTAAACATTGCTGTATCTGGCTGCAAAATAGGTTTGGATATTTGCAAAAGCGCTGATGTTTCCCGTCAATTTCAATTCGGCTCCGCCGCCTATGCCTATCTGGAGCGCTCCTTCCTCACTTCCTACAGAATCAAAAATGACGCTTGTATTCTCGAAACTATTTGACGTCACAGGTTCTCTCCCGCTGGTAATAACTTTGCCTTCAAGCCTTGTATAAGCGTTTAACTTTTTATTATCGTATTCCCCGCCCACTCCCGCTCTTACGGCTGTTCTCAAATAAGTGCCGCCGTCGACTTCAAGATTTACTCCGCTGGCGTCTCTTTCTTTAAAACTTCCATAATTAGTATTTTCCATTTCAAAACCCACATAAGGTTTTACCGCTAAATCCTCTTTCACAGCATATCTCAAAGCAGCTTCAGCGTCGGCATTAATAGTAAACGCGTTAATATCGGCTCTTGCTATACCGCCGAGATGTCCTATTCTGACGTCTCTTTGAGTTTCAAACTGGTCATAACTGCCCAAAAGCATTGCCTTTAATTCATATTTCTCTTTCAGATAACCGCCGTAAAAACCAAGCCCTTTTTTTACGCCTTCGGCTTTATTGTCGCTGTCTCCATAACTTATATTATCTTTATTAAATCTCGCGTAAACTCCGTATATGATATTATTCTGTTCTGAATATTTATCATAGCCGAACATAACTCCCACGGAATGGTCTTTATAGTGATAAGGCGAATTTTCGTCGGAATTAAAGGTCTCTACGCCGCCTTTTAACTGCGCCCAGCTTCCGTGTCCTTCGCCGTTATTCTTTATTTTATCGTATATTTCGTTATTGGGGCTGTCTGCCGCCGCATTTCTTATCACGTTTGCAAGAAAATGTCCTGCAAGTTTATGTACGGCTTGCGCTTTGGCGCTTTCGCTTTCCATCTCGTTTATAACGTTTGCAACCTGCATTATAGGACTGTCGTAACTTTCTGTATTTATAAGTTTGTCTAATGCTTTTGCGGCGGCGGAAGCGTTAGAATTAAGATTGGAAACTGCGGAAAATACGGGCGCTGCCGTTCCTGTTGAATTTAGAGTCAAAACCAATTTGTCATGTTCATAAGATGTCAAATAATCCAAATTCCCTGCTGAAACTTCAGAAAACCCGCCTATAAGAGAACCGTAATTCATAATTTCAAGCTGAACGTCATTATAAACGCCAAGCCCTGTTTTAACGTTTAAACGCCCGTTGATATTTGCCGTATTTGCGACGTTTACTCTATCATTTTCTGTTTGGCTGGCGTCAAGTTCCAGCAATCCGTAAAGAGTAAGATTATCAACAGTTATAACGTCGAATGTTCCGTTTTGCGCGCTTAGAACGCCTGTAGAAGAAACAAATATATCACCGACTGACAACTGCGCGTTATCCATTAATTTAAGAACGCCGCCGTTAAGGACATTTATAGTTCCATTGCCGGATATTTCCGAATGAAACCTTAAAACACCGCCGTCAATATTTATCGTTCCAGTATTATAAATATCCTTGCCCTGCGCAGCATTATTATTTTTAAATTCAGCAGCGCCGCCGATAAAATATAATTCCCCCTCGTTATAAATCGCACCGCCGGAACTTACCGCAATATTGCCGGCAAAAATTACATTTGAGTCTGTGAAAATTATTTTTGAATTAGCTGTATTATAAATCGCTCCGCCTACATAGTTTGCACTGTTTGAACTGAATATTATATTGCCATCTGTTACTTTGAAACTCATTGTTGAAAACGATGCTGATATCGCTCCTCCATTACCATATGTTACACTGTTTGAATTAAATATTATATTGCCATCTGTTGTAAAATTCATTATTGAATTTTGAGCATCTATCGCTCCGCCTTGTCTTGCGCTGTTTGAGTTGAATATTATATCTCCTGTTGAAACCGCAAAATTCATTTTTGATACTACTGAAAATATTGCTCCGCCGCCACTACCATATGTTGCACTGTTAGAACTAAATATTATATTGCCATCTGTTGTAAAATTCATTATTGAATTTTGAGCATCTATCGCTCCGCCTTCACCATATGATGTCGTATTACTATTAAATTCTATATTACCACCTGTTGATACGAAACTCATTGTTGAATACATAGCATATATTGCTCCACCATTGCCGTTTGCGCTGTTTGAATTGAATATTATGTTATAGGCTGTAAAAGTCATTGTTGACTGCCATGCATATATACCTCCGCCATATCCGAAGTTGTTTGCGATGTTTGAATTAAAGATTAAATTACCGCCTGCTGTAAAATTCACTACTGAAGATTGTAAATATATTGCCCCGCCGGCTCCAGCGCTATTTGAACTGAAGATTGTATTGCCGTATATTGTATTAAAACTCAACATTGATTGATTTACGAATATCGCCCCGCCATAATAGGAATAGCCTGCAGTATTTGAATTAAACTCTATATTTCCGTTTGTTGCGTTAAAGCTCATCATTGACCCGTATGCCGCATATATCGCGCTTCCGGAAGAAAACGAAACATTTGAATTAAATATTATATTACCGGTTGAAACATTAAAATTCATTATTGATTGCTGCGCAGATATTGCTCCTCCGGAACTGCTTGTGTTCAAACTGAAAATTATATTGCCATCTGTTGTAAAACTTATTGTTGACTGAGCGGCATATATTGCTCCGCCTCCATAATTCGCGTTGTTTGAGCTGAATATTATATTACCGTTTGTTGCGTTAAAGCTCATTGCCGAGGATTGTGAATATATTGCTCCGCCGAATATATCAGCTCTGTTTGAATTGAAGATTATATCATCTTCTGCCGCATCAAAAATCATTCCTGACGCGTATGCCGCATATATCGCTCCGCCTGCAGTCAGCGCAGTATTGCTGCTAAATGTTATTGCTCCGGCTAAATTTACTATTGAATTTGATGAAGATATTACACCACCATATGTTGCCGTTGTAATGAATTTTTCAAAATTTATATCCCTAAATGTTATTGATGAACCATCAAAAATAAAACCAAGCCCTGCTCTTCCGTCAGCGTCAATAGTATTTCCTAATCCGTCTATTGTAATATTATTGTATCCCGGCAAACCAAAAGGATTTTCATCGCCGCTTGTTGCAGTTATATTACTTGTTAAATTTATCGTATTTCCTGAAGTTACCGCTTTATATCCCGCTGCAAATGTGTTCCACTGACCCAGGCTGCCATAAGTTAAAAGTCCCATCCAACTGTATCCGCCGTCATAAAGTCCGGACACCCATGACAATTTATAACTTGTCGTGCTTCCGCTTGACAAATCATATATATTGCCGGCTCCGAATGTTCCGCTGTTTTGCGTGTTTGAATAAAATATAGCTCTCTCTGCTCCTTGCGATACCGCTCCTGCCGATATATCATTAATATTCAGCTTACTGTTTGTAGTGCTTATAGTTATATTGTCAAAATACAGCACGCTTGTCAGCGAACCTATAAAATCTACATCTAAAGATAACGTTCCCGCCGCTCCGACATTCATGCTGTTTATTTTTGCAGACGTTGAAAAATGTACATTTCCGCCGGTTAAATTAAGAATTCCGAAATCATTTTTAGAACCTGCTTCAAAATATACGTTTCCCGTACCGCTTTTGTTTATTGTTCCGGCGCCTTCTATCCCGCCGCCGAATATTATGTTGCCAGCACCGCTTATATTTATTATTCCGTCGTTGTATATATCATTTCCAAAAGCGGCATAATTATTTATAAATGTTATTGTGATTCCTGATGCCGTTTCAAAATTTATTCTGCTGTTGCTGTGGTTGTTGTTGTATATCGCTCCGCCGGAACTTGCAGCAATATTGCCGTCAAATATTACATTTGAGTTTGTAAAGTTTATTATAGAATTTAAAATACCTGTGCCATTGCTGTATATCGCTCCGCCATTATCTGCCGTATTGCCGCTAAAGATTACATTTGCGCCTGTAAAAGTTATTGTTGACCTGTATTGATTGAATATCGCGCCACCTGAACTTAAAGCGACATTGCCATCAAATATTACATTGCTGTTTGAAAAGGTTATTAACGAACCACTGACGATATCACCGCTTCCGTAATTCCATATCGCTCCGCCATAAGCTGCCGTATTCCCGCTGAAAGTTACCGTACTTTCTGTAAACAATATTCTTGAATGATAATAATTGCATATTGCACCGCTATTTCCGTTAAAAGTAACATTTGCATTTATAAACGTTATTGTTGCTCCATAATTACTATTGTATATCGCTCTGGCGCTATTACTGCTAAAGATTACCGTGCTTCCGATAAATGATATAGAACCATAATTACTTATAGCTCCGCCGTATACGCCTGCCGCATTGTTGCTGAAAATTACATTCGCGTCTTTAAAAGTCATTTTTGCATTATCATAATTACGTATTGCTCCGCCGGAAATTGCCGCATTGCTGCTGAAAATTACATTTGCGTTTGAAAAAGTTATTGTTGAATTATCAGTATTATATATCGCTCCGCCGTGAGAAAGCGAAACATTTGAATTGAATACTATATCCCCGTTTGTCGCTCTAAAACTCATTGTCGACTGACTTGCATGTATTGCTCCTCCGTCTAAATTGGACATATTTGAATCAAATATTATATTACCGTTTATCGCGTTAAAATCAATTTTCGACTGCTCTGCGGCTATCGCTCCGCCATGAGAAAACGAAGCATTTGAATTGAATATTATATTACCGGTTGAAACATTAAAATTCATTATTGACTGATCCGCATATGCCGCACCGCCGCGTCCGCCGCCGGCGCTGGATGTTGAGGTGTTTGAACTGAATATTATATCCCCATTAGTTGCGGTAAAACTCATTGTTGATTTAGACGCATATATCGCTCCGCCGCCATAACCCGCACAGTTTGAACTGAATATAATATCGCCGTTTACCGTGGAGAAATTCATAAGCGACTGGCTGAAACTCGAAACTGACCTGATTATATATATCGCTCCTCCTTTTTCAAAATTTGAGCGGTTTGAATCAAATATTATATTTTTATTATTTGTATTAAAATTCATTATTGACATATCTGAATATATAGCTCCGCCGCAAAAATCCGCCGTATTGCCGCTAAAGTTTACAGCGCCGGCAAAGCTTACCGTTGAATTTGACGACAATATCACTCCGCCGATTAACTGAGACAGCACTACGCCGGTTGTTGCCGTAAAATTTACAAAATTTATATCGCTGTTAAATACAACCGCTGTATTAATAAACGGCGCATCGTTAAAGTAAAATGCTCTGCAAAGACCGTTGCCGTCAAGCGTTACATCGCCGTAAAAATTGATTGAATTCGAATAATTTACCGTCGAAAGCTTATTGCTAAACTGTAGCGTAGTTGTTGTAAATGTTATAGTTGTGTCTTTTGAATTAACCGCGTTGTTCAAATCAGCCCAGTTATTGACATTGGTAGCAAACAATCCTCCGTAAAAACAAAATGAAAAGACCATAACCGCCAGCGTTTTGATTTTTAATTTCTTGAACATTTTCTCCTCCGTTTTTAAAAACATTAAAAATGTAATATATATGAATCCCAGCTTTCGCAAGTACGACAGCAACTACGGCAACCCGTCACTATGCCCTTACGAACTCCAATTTCGCCTACACCAGTGAAAAACAAGACTTTGTCTGAATTTTTCAGACAAAGGCTTTATTTTATCTTCAACAATAATTTTATAAAACATGGTACATTTATATTGTGTGTTTCTCATATTTTGGCCTTGTTTTGCCGCATTGTATTATTTTGAAAGTATAACATTTTTGTATAGGTATTATCAAAAAAATCCCGAATCTTATTACATTAACGCATCAAACACGTTTTTTATTGCATAACTTATCAGATAAAAGCCAAAGTCAGCCATTTTAATGGCTGACTTTGGCTTTTATCTGATTATTTCGCATTGTCATGTTGAGCCCCTCGAGGGTAAACTCCGCAACACAGTTGCGAATTCGAAACATCTGTCTTTTTTAACAGTATATCGCTCAGTATGACATCTTATTCGTTTACTTTAGTTATTTCTGCTTCATTGCTTATTTCTTTTTTATCTTCGCCGGAAACTTTAACCGGTTTTTCTTCTTCTTTCAATTCAGTTTTATCTTCTGCAGCCTGTTCTTTTTTATCTTCTGCTTTTTTCTCTTCCTGTCTTTCTTTTTTCGCGGCTCCGCCGTAAACTCTGCCGTCGTTGTGACCTATTTTAATGGAGAAAACAAATCTGTGAAACCATGACGGTTTTTGACCTGAATATCTGCCTTCTTCAACTCCGTAGAAAGCGTATTGAAACTGAACAACGTTGGAAACAAGGCCGAACCCTATTGTAGGATAGCCCGAATTAAATCCGGCTCTTACTACAAGCGGGTTAAGTCTGTATTCCCCTCCGAAATGAGTCTTTTTGAAAAATGAACCCGTCAAAGTTTCATCTGAATTTGCTATGTCTGTTAAATCTCCGGCAAAAAGAAATCTGTTATTTGTATTGATATATTTTCCGGGCCAAAAGTAAATCCTTTCAGGAACATAAGCCACGCCGATATTCCATCTGGGACGGATTGAGGCTGTAAAAGGTTCTCTGGATGCCGAAGGACTGCCGTCAATATCTAAACTTTCATATTTAATATTTGTGTAAAAAGCGTCCGTCAGTACAGTTCCGAAACTCCATTGCGAATTCAGAGTGTATATCGCGCCGAAATCAAGCCCGTATCCTTTTCCCAATTGCAAATCAAAGTCAAAATCCTCAAATTCCGCTACGGACAAATCATCATTTTTGGTTTGCCCTCTGATAATATATTTTGCAGTCGCGCCGACAGACAATTTTCCGGGAAGTTTTATTTTTTCAAGAGAATCTATTTTATAAGCAACCGGAACTGACACAACGCCTGTTACCTGCGCCAAATAGCTTAAACTCGGAACAAGAAGGCTTCTGTTAAATCTAAACTGCGCCTGCGCGTAAGAAAATCCTCCAAGCCCCCATGAAAGACTGTTATTTTTTGGCATTTGAATCGGGCTTGAAATAAACGCTATATTCGGTACGGAAATCCCGACATTGGGAGTTTTACCGACTATTTCGTTGTTAATTTTATTTATAATGTCAGTCTGTTGTTCATCGGTTAAATCATTAAAATCTTTCAGATCGTCAAGATTATCCGTAAAAAACTTCACAAAATCCAGTAAGTCTTGGTTTATTGAAACGTCTAAACTCAAAATCTGAAGCATCCAGCTTTGTCTGTAGGCTATCCCTGCGGGGTTATAGAAAAATGCGTTTTCATCATCAGCTACGGCTGTAAACGCTCCGCCCATGCTCATGGGGCGCAAACCGTTAAGTCTTGCCGGAGTATCTTCATTAGCATAAGCAAATAAAGCGTTAAAAGTAAGTAAAACTGCGGTTAAAAAAATAATTTTTAGTTTCATCTTTGATCCTTTTTATAAAAATATCTACGGCAAAGCGAGTACGGAATTCCATATATTATCAATATTATCATCTATAGCCCGCGTAATATCGTTACTAATACCCTTTGACGCTAAAATTGCAAGGCATTGCTTTACTGCCGTATATATGGGACCAAATATAGCTATCAATTTATCCTTGATGCTGGCTATATCTCCGACAACATCAATACTTAAGTCGCCGTTAAGTATTACATTTCCTATTGCCTGTATGTCCGGGTCATTTAAAGCGGCAAGCAGTCCGGAAAGTATGTAAAGCAGAGCTATATTCAAAAACTGATCCACAGAACCATTTTGGCTGTTAATAATCTGACCAAGCATATTAGGACCTGTTAATTCTTTTAACGCTTCTAAAATTTTCTGCCCTTGCGGTCCTTGCAAATTGTTTAAAGTTGACTCTACGGATGAGGTGTTGCTTGAGATTAACGCGGTAAGAATTTCAGAAAATACAGGCTGTATAATATCTGCAAAAACAGCGGACGCGTAGGCATAAATAGCTTCATTGGACTTTGGTCTTATCTTAATGGCTTTTTTGAAAAAACCCGCGGCGCGACCGAATTTTCTAGCATTCATTGCGGCTTGTCCGTCCGACATAAGAGACTCATAATCCCCGCTTCCCGGATTGTGCGCCCAGGAAAAAAGATTTCTCTCATCGCAGCCCGTAAAAACAATGGCAAAACAAAAGCAAAGCAAAAAACAAATTAGTTTCTTCATTATATTCCCCTTTTTAACGACAATCACAAATTACTAATTACAAAAAAATACATATAAATGCCTTAATGTCTAAAATTAAATCAAAAAAATGGACAAAAAACAAACGCTATTATTGTCATTCCGGGCTTGACCCGGAATCTATTGCTTATTATTAGATTGCGGTTCGGAGACCGCAATGACGACAATCGCGCCAAAACTTGACGCTGACAGCGTGGTTTTATCAGATAGAATAACAACGGCTAAAACAAAAATTAATATGCCTTAACCGTTAAATTTATTAATTATAAACCCTCACCCTGCCCTCTCCCTAATCAGGGAGAGGATAAAGGTGAGGGTGAATTCGTATTTGCCGTCAGAAAGCGTATCTTACTCCCCCGTAAACAACCGCTCCCGGCATAGGATAACCCGACATCATTTCATATTTAGTATTTGTTAAGTTAAGTCCTTTCAGCCACAAACCCAAATTTTTATCCACCGAGTAATTTATGTTTAAATCAAGAGTATAAAAGCCGTCCAGTTTTTGCGGACGCGGAGAACCTGTATATTCGCCGGTAAGCTGGCTGCTTCTGTAAAAATTTGACGCGGTAATTGACAAATCTTTTACGGGTTTAACCGTTAAATCATAATTAATGGTGCTTTCCGGTCTGTAGCTTAACGTTTTTCCGGTCTTTGCGTCTTCGGCTTTCAGATACGTATAGTTGAAATTATGGCTTAGCCATGAGTTTGTAATATAACCCGCGGCAAATTCAAAACCATACTGGCGCGTTTTATCAACGTTTACATACGTAGTTCCGTAAGAAGGAATAAAATCCGTATTGATTAAATTGTCAGTAGCTATATAATAAGCCGAAACAACTAACTTTATTCTTTTGTAAACATACTCTGCTCCTATATCGCTTGAAATGCCGTATTCCGGCTTTAAATCAGGGTTTCCGTAAAAATCCCAATCCGGCATTCCCCAAATATAATCATCGTATAACTCGCTAAAACTCGGCGCTCTCCATACTCTCCCGGAATTCGCGGAAAACTTTATTTTTTCGTTTAGATTATAAACAGCTGACACTGCCGGCGTAAAAACTTCGCCGAAAGAAGAATTGCTGTCGCCTCTCAAAGTGGGTATCAAAGAAAATTTTCCTAATTCAAGATTATATTGGGCGTAAACCGCCGAATTTACCCTGCTCTTGTCGGTCATAATGACATTCACTATATTGTCTTTTTTTTCATACTGTTCGTTCCACCACTCCGCTCCCACCAATAACTTTTTCCAGACATAATCCGCCTGTGTTCCGACGGTTTCATTCGTATAATTATCATCCGAACCGTACGTATCTCTATATCTTCTTTCAGCTGCGGAACCATATACCGAAACAAGAAGAGACGAATCTTCGTTAAGCAAAATATTGGAGTCTAGTTTTGCGTAGCGGCTGGAATCGTTTTGGCGCGCTTCATAAGGAGCAAAAAATGCGGATCCCGGAGTCATAAGTATTCCTTCATAAATGTTTCCGGTTAAATTAAATTGAACTTTTTCCGAAACATTATACGAAGTATTAAAAAAACCGTTGAAATTTCTGAAATTAGAACTCTCTCTGTCCCCGTCGCTTGAAATATTCGACGCAGCGGCAAGTATGGCATGTTTTTCATCGGAATATGCGCCTGTTAAAGAGGCGGTGAAAGTATTAAAACTTCCATAGGAAATATTCGCGTCAACTAAAGGAGACTTGGGAGTCGCTCTTTTCGTAATTATATTTACTACTCCGCCAAAACCGTTCGTTCCGTAAACAGCCGCTCCCGCTCCTCTTATAATTTCGATTCTTTCGATATTTACAAGCGGAAGAGCTGTCCAATCCGCGCTTCCGAGACCGGCGTCGTTTATTCTTCTTCCGTCAAGCAAAACCAAAGTATGTTTGGAATCCGCGCCTCTTATTGAAACCGACGCCGCGGAGCCTATACTTCCGTATTGTCTGACGTTTATACCGACTTCGCTCTGTAAAAGATCCGCGACTGAAGCGGCGTTGCTTTTTTCTATTTGTTCCTGCGTAATAACCGTAACATTAGTGGGTAATCTTTCTATCGCTTCCTCATATTTTGTAAGAGTTAAAAATACTTCCTGCTGCGCAAAAGCAATATTTGCCGCGAAAACTGTAAGCAACAATGCTGATATTATTTTTTTCATTTATTTTTCCTTTTTTATCTTAACCAATCTAAGAGTAGTGGCATACCCGAATGTTTTTGTCGGGTATCCATTTTCACTATTATCGTCATTGCGGACTCGATCCGCAATCTATTCCTTATAACGTGGATTCCCGATAACGACTTTCGGTAATGACGGCAAAAGTTAACTCTATTCACTATTGATTATTAATTGTCTTTTCATTTTGCCTCCTTGGGGCGTTTTTATTTTGCAGGTCTTCTGACTTAAAAACGCTTTATGCGTTTTATCACAGTAGCCGGACTGTTCCCGATTTACACGGGATTCCCCTGCTTAACAGCAGATTTTAGAGTTGAGAGTGAAAAGTGAAGATACATCTTATCTCAACTCTTAACTCTTCAATCTTCACTCTTTTTTGTTACCGGAATAACATACGGTTTATTTGAAATAGGATTTGTTTTCACTATTACCGTAGTTTTATATACTTCTTCAATATCTTTATAGTTTAAAACTTCCTGCGGACTGCCGGTGTTTTTAATTTTACCGCTGTCCATAAGAACAAGAGTATCGCAAAATTCCCCTGCTGCGTTTAAATCGTGCAGCGTTACGACTATTGTTTTATTATGTTTTTCATTTAATATTCTTAGCAGCCGCATAATATCGCTTTGGCTGCCTATATCCAAATGGGACGCCGGTTCGTCAAAAATAAGTATTTCTGTTCCCTGCGCTATTGTCTGGGCTATTAAAACCCTTTGTTTTTCTCCGCCTGAAAGCTCACAGATATTCCTTTTTCTTAAATCCATAATTCCAGCAGTTTCCATAACTTCTGCAACAGCCTCATAATCTTTTTTAGAAGGAATTTTAAAAGCATTCATATACGGGTATCTGCCGAACATTACAAAACTTTCAACGCTAAAAGGCATAGACGTATCAACATTTTGCGGCATAAAAGCGGTTGTAAGGGCAAACTCCTTTTTTGAGTAAGAATTTATATTTTTGCCGTTTAGAACAGCAGTTCCTGAAAACGGTTTAAGCAGTCCGCATATAACTTTCAATAAAGTGCTTTTTCCCGCGCCGTTTCTGCCGATAATCCCCGTAAAAGAACCGCGGCGTATATCTAAACCGATATTCTTTAAAATTTCAGTTTTATGATATCCCGCGGAAATATTTTTGAGTTCTATAATGTTTTTCATTTCATCCACTATCTATTCCCCACGTATCAATCATTTTTCCCTCTCCCCTTGCGGGAGAGGGCAGGGTGAGGGGTTGTCGTTTCTAACTATGTACAAAAAATTGACAACAGCAACCCCTCATCCTCTTGCTTCGCAAGTCCTTCTCCCGCAAGGGGCGAAGGGAACAAAACGAATAACCTACAGACTTAATTAACTTTTATCATTCTTTTGAACTTACCAAAAGAAAAATAAAAAATGCGCCGCCTGCTATATTTGTTATTACACCGACCGGAATATTTACAGGCGCAAATAACACTCTGCTTAATGTATCGCAAAATAAAAGAAAAACCGCTCCGGCAACAGCCGAAACGGGTATTAATGACGAATTATCACCGCCGCTTATTTTACGCATAATATGCGGTATCATAAGCCCGACAAAGCCTATTACGCCGCAAATGGAAACAACCGACGCTGTAATAAGAGACGCCGTTAAAAATAATATTTTCGTTGTTTTTTCTACATTAACTCCGAGAGTTTTTGATTTATCGCCGCCCAAAGAAAGCATATTGATTATATTTCCGCATAAGCATAATGCCACAACTCCCGCGATTACGATTACAGACACATAAACAAGCAGGCGTTCGTCAACAACCGACAAATTGCCCATAAGCCACATAAAAGCAGCCTGAATATGATTGGAATAAAATAACGCGTAAAGAAGCATTACTGCTGAAGAAAAAATATAGCTTATGATTACGCCGGAAAGAATCATTGAATCCGCGCCGAAACGTTTGCGGGAACTTAAAAGGTAAACTATAAATACCGAAATTAAGGCGCCTGCAAAAGCAAACGTTGGCACGAAAAATCTGCTTAAAGCCGCAAAACCGAAAACAAAAGCGGCAGTGGCTCCGAAAGCCGCTCCGCCGGAAATACCCAGAGTAAAAGGATCCGCCAAAGGATTTTTTAATACGCCCTGAAAAACGCAGCCGCTTACGGCAAGAGCAGCGCCTGCGATTACCGCCATTATAACGCGCGGCAGTCTTATTTGTTGTATTATCATGACCGTGTTTTCGTCGGATTTTCCGAAAAGCGCTTTGAGAGTTTCCCAAAAAGAAATGCCGCTTGAACCGACAGATAAAGATATCAGAACTACGGCAAACAGCAGTAAAATGAGAATTATAAATGTAAAAACCGTCTTTTTGTTCAATTATTTTTCCTTAGCCGCCATTGCGGCCTTGTATAAAGCATGTCATGCTGAACTCGTTTCAGCATCTAGTCTTAAAAATATGAACTACCAGTTCCGGGGCACTAACATCTCGCACCCGTCGCAGGCTTGTGCTCCTTATTCGTCGCACTGCGACCCCTGAAACAAGTTCAGGGTGACAAAGAAATAGATTGCGGATCAAGTCCGCAATGACAGCCACTTCAATCCGGAAAGCTAACGGAAACGACATATTCATATCTAGATTGCCACGCCTGCTTCGCAGACTCGCAATGACAATACTGCCGGTTATTTTCGTCATTGTAGTTTTTGTCGTCATTGCGGGCGCCGACCCGCAATCCACGTTACTTGATAAAGGAGAGGGTGACAATGCTGCCTATTATTCATCATCATCGTAATCGTCTTCAAATACATCCGGATATATTGTATGCGCCAAAAGCGTTACGCCTTTCGCAAAAGTTGAAGGCGTGGGCGTAAACATATCGTTCACGTCAATCATAAAAATTTTATCGTTTTTTACAGCGGTTATATTTTTATATTTTTTCCAAAATTTTATTTCATGCGGCGTTATATCGCCCATATTTACAAGAATAATAATATCCGGATCTTTTTGCAGAACATTTTCTATTTCCACAGCCGGGTAACGCAGCATTACATCCGCATAAACATTTAAGGTTTTAGTGTAATAGTTATAACTGTTTACAAAACTTTCCCCGGCAGCCACATAAAGCGGTTTCGCGCCCACCTGCCAAAGGACGCTTTGCTTTTTTTGCGGAGCTAATCGCTTTTCTATCTTTTTGACGCTTTCCTTTGAATCCGAAATTATTTTTTCCGCTTCTTTTTCTTTGCCTACAACTTTTGCAAGAGCAAGAAAATTAGAACATATAGCGTCAAAATTTTCTGAGGTTTCCATAACATAGACGTTAAAGTCTAAACGCATAAGCTTTTCTACGGCTGCCTTATTATTACCGTCTTTTGTGGAAATTATCAAATCGGGCTTCATAAGGGCTATTTTTTCAAGATCCGGTTCCAGAAGCGTGCCGACTATTTCTTTTTTATGATTTCCCTTAGGGCAATACGTAGTTATTCCGGCGATTTCATTGTCCATACCGAGTTCATAGAGACTTTCAGTCACTAAAGGCGCAAGAGAAACAATGCGCTTATAGTCCGCAAACGCAAAAGATACAAAAAACAATAAGAAAAATGACAAAATGGATTGCCGCGTCAGAATACTGCGTATTCTTCCTCGCAATGACGAGAAAAACAAAACATTTTTCGTAATTCGTAATTCGTAATTCGTAATTGCCGTTATTAATTTCACTCTTCACTCTCCAATATTCAATCTGTATTAAAACTCTATTCCTTTTCTGGATTTAACGCCTTTGGCATACGGGTGTTTTATCTCTTTCATTTCGGTAACCAAATCCGCCGTATCTATTAATTCCTGCGGAGCGCCTCTGCCTGTTATAATAACGTCTGATTTTTCGGACAATAGTTTTACAAGTTTAATAAATTCGGTTTTATCTATAAAATTTTCTCTTAAAGCAATACAAAACTCTTCTAATACTATAAGGTCATAGACTTTCCCGCTGCTTACTATTTCTTTTATTTTTGAGATTGCGGGTTTGCATCTTTCAGCTGCTTCCTGCATTGTAACGTCTTTTATGCAAAAAGGATGTTCCTTGGAAAACGAGAAAAAATCTAACCCGTCCAGTTTTGTAAGGACATTTTGTTCACCGTAAAAGTTCTCGCCTTTAAACAGCTGTATTAAGCAGACTTTAAAACCCTGTCCTAAGGAACGTATAATCTGCCCTATAGCAGCTGTTGTTTTACCCTTGCCGTCACCTGTGTTTACGATTATCACGATTACCTCGTTTATTTGTCATTCCCGAAAGTATTAGTCGGGAACCCATTTTACTATTATCGTCATTGCGGACTTGATCCGCAATCTAATCCTTACCCCATGCTGTCACCCTGCGCGAAGTCGCTATAATACTCTGCTGTGTCATTCCGCACTAGATGCGGAATCCATTATTACTATTATCGTCATTGCGGGCACCGACCCGCAATCTCTTTATCATGTCTTTAAACTACGAACATGGATCCCGTTTTTCAACGGGATGACAATCCGACTCCTGCTTTCCGAAATGACAAATATGTACATTTATCTGACTGAAATTAATTCTACTTTCCCTCTTAAAAAACTTACAATATTTCCGAATTCCATATCCGAAAAAGTAGGTTTATCAAAAAAATCCGCGTCAAGTATTTTGGTCGGAACAAACTTTTGCAGATAATACTTTTTCGCGCCGCTGATCAAGTCGCCGATTTCGATAAAATCTTTTTCTTCCAGCTGTCCTTTAATCGCGGTTGTTCTGAATTCATATTCAATTCCGGAATTCATGATTATATTAATGCTTCTTTTGATTTTTTCGGTATCAATATTTGTTTTTGTTATGCGGCAGTATTTATCTAACGGAGCTTTTATGTCCATTGCTATATAATCAAGCAGACGGTTTTCGAGCAAATCTTCCAAAACTTCCGGCATTGAACCGTTTGTGTCAAGCTTTACTGAAAAACCCATACCTTTAATTTCCGCAACAAAACTTTTTAAATCTTTTTGTATGCAGGTTTCCCCTCCGGTAATAACAACACCGTCGAGTTTTCCCATTCTTGTTTTTAAAAATTCTAAAATCGCGGGCACTGTATAAAGCGGGCGGGTCTTAATTTTATTTAATTCGGGATTGTGGCAATAGCCGCACTTAAAATTGCAGCCTTGCGTAAAAACTATTGCCGACAATTTTCCCGGATAATCCAGTAAAGAGGTTTTTTGCAAACCGCCTATCACAAAAGACATCATATCAGAATAGCTTGCGCTTCTCCCATTTTATATGTTTTTCTTGCGTGGAATTCACTTTGTTTTCCTTCGTTCCACTGATTTACGGGGCGTATATAGCCAACAACCCTTGAATAAATTTCGCAAGGTTCGCCGCAATGAGGACATTTCGCGTGTTCTCCCGAAACATATCCGTGGTTTTGGCATGTGGAAAAAGTCGGCGAAAAAGTAAAGTAAGGCAGTTTATAAGCGCCGCAGACTTTTTTTACAAGATTTTTCATTGTTTCGTTGTCGCGGATGCGTTCGCCGGCAAAAATATGGACTACCGTACCGCCTGTATATTTGGTTTGGAGTTCATCCTGATGATCTAAAACTTCAAAAATGTCATCGGTATAATTTACGGGAAGCTGCGTTGAATTGCTGTAATAAGGGTAGGCTTTGCTTTTGGTATATTCAAACTCATTAGCGCATTTTATGTCTTTAAGATTTTCTTTATCTAATTTCGCAAGACGGTAGCTTGTGCCTTCGGCAGGCGTTGCTTCAAGGTTATAATTGTTTCCTGTTTCTTTTTGGAACTCCGTTATCAGTTTCCTCATAAAATCCATAACTTCAAGCGAAAATTTATATCCGGCGGTGCTTGCTATATCTTCGCCTAAAAAATTAACGCAGGCTTCGTTCATGCCTACAAGCCCTATGGTTGAAAAATGATTTTTCCAATAAACGTCAAAGCGTTCTTTTACGCCTCTTAAATAAAATTTTGTGTAAGGATATAAATTGCTGTCAGTAGACTTTTCCAGCAGTTTTCTCTTTATTTCAAGAGAATTTTTCGCAAGAATCATGCGTTCTTTTAAAAGATCAAAAAACTCTTCTTTACTCTTTGCCAAAAAGCCTATTTTAGGAAGATTTAACGTAACTACTCCGATAGAACCTGTCAAAGGGTTGGAACCAAAAAGCCCGCCGCCTCTGTATTCAAGTTCACGGTTATCAATTCTAAGCCTGCAGCACATTGAACGCGCGTCTTCCGGGTTCATGTCGGAATTAATAAAGTTCGAAAAATAAGGGATTCCGTACTTTGCGCTCATTTCCCAAAGACCTTCGATGTTTTTATTATCCCAGTCAAAATCTTTAGTTATATTGTAGGTAGGTATCGGAAAAGTAAAAACTCTGCCCGCACTGTCGCCTTTCATCATAACGTCAAAAAACGCTTTGTTTATCATATCCATTTCAGGCTGAAATTCTTTATATGTCTGTTCCTGAAATTTTCCGCCTATTATAACGCTTTGGTCGGCGTAGTAGCTTGGCACGTTTAAATCCATGGTTATGTTTGAAAAAGGCGTCTGAAAGCCGACCCTTGTCGGCACATTCATATTAAAAACAAATTCCTGCAAACATTGTTTTACCTGCTCATAATTAAGATTGTCATACCTGATAAACGGCGCAAGCAATGTATCAAAATTTGAAAAAGCCTGAGCGCCCGCGGATTCGCCCTGCATTGTGTATAAAAAGTTTACCATTTGCCCGAGCGCCGTACGGAAATGTTTTGCAGGCGAACTTTCTACTTTCCCCTTTACGCCTTTAAAACCTTCAATAAGCAAATCTTTTAAGTCCCAGCCTACGCAGTAAACTGATATTATGTTTAAATCATGTATGTGAATATCTCCTGATAGATGCGCTTTTTTTACTTCCGTAGGATAGATTTTATTAAGCCAGTAATTTTTACTTACATTTGAAGATATATAATTGTTAAGCCCTTGTATCGAATAAGACATATTTGAATTTTCTTTCACCTGCCAGTCAAGCTGGGAAAGATATTCGTCAACCATGTCATTGTTGGATGCTGATACAAAATCCCTTATTTTTGACTGCTGCTGGCGGTAAATTATGTAGGCTTTGGCGGTTTTTTTATACTGGGAAGCCATTAAGACTTCTTCAACAACATCCTGTATTTCTTCAATATTCGGCTGATTAAGAAGACCGTGTTTGGCTTTAAGCAGTGATACTGTAGCGTGGGTTAAAAATTCTGCGGATTGCGCGTCGAATTCTTTTGTAACTTCTGCGGCTTTCATAATTGCCGCGGTAA
>Ga0123354_10000770_pt1 | contig 34683 bp, 13 predicted proteins | sample TergutLab28metaG_2_FD_97872 | JGI IMG/M metagenome (GOLD analysis project Ga0123354, IMG submission 97872) | Labiotermes labralis P4 segment gut microbial communities from Petit-Saut dam, French Guiana - Lab288 P4 | ecosystem: Host-associated > Arthropoda: Insects > Digestive system > Gut ... | reverse complement strand
AGAATAGAGTGTACGTATTTGTCTAACACAACTTTAAGTTGTGTTAGACAAATACGTACACTCTATTCTAGTTGACTGAGAATCTGTTTCCCTACAGAGTCAATTACAGAATATGGCTGGCACCTTCCCATCATACTGTTCTCCGAAGCCTCGGTTCCGTTGTGTATGTACATATGTATCTAATAGACGGCACTAGCAGCAGTTCGGTTACTGTCTGCTGTTTGGTCTTAGATGTCGAAATCAGTGTAAGGACAAACTAAAATTCTTACGTATTTATTACCTGACAGAGTTAATATTTTAATTGTTGAAAGAGACAGACATGTGAGCGAGAGGAGACACTTTGAATATTTAAAAACTGGTGAATGAAACAGATCCCCTGGAAACGTGAACGAAAGGAAATCATTTCTATTTACTGAGACTGCAGGTTGACATGTGGTGGCTGCAAGGATTGTTGTCGCCGGAATGTGAAAAATGTAGCCCAGGAGAAGTGTATCAACTTTCCAGAGGATACGCTACTTTCCTTATCAGGACATCTGCGTATTTATTTTCTATATACTGTAATAACTCATCCAGCAGCAAGAGAACAAAATGTTTTAATACCTATTATGCAATATAGGGTATATATAAGCAGCTCTAACGTACCAAGCCATACATTCATCATCCCATTGTGATTGATTTTGGCTGCAAACTTTACACACCGGCTACTTTTACCCGAATATGTGGCCACGTGTTAGTTTGAATGTGTTAATGCTCGTAATAACCATTGCTGAGTCTTTTGTCAAGGGAAACACCAAGCCGTCTTGTCTACCTAGAACTGCAACGTCCGAGACAATGCGATTCAAAACTACATGGGTTATATTTTTGTCACTTGGAGACATAAGTTATTCAACAGGACTGTCAACAGGCGTCCAAATAACAACTGTCTCCGCAGTGTTACTGTGCCCTGAGGAGACACTGATGTGACCCGTCTCAATATGAAAATGCAAGGTCAGTCTGGACTCCCCTGCTTGGATCCTGCAGCAGGTGACCGGTCAATTCCAGGTAGTTGTGTCCGAGGACCAGCGAAACAAGTTTCGAGCGATCCGCTCGGCTAAATTATGATCATTTTCGAGGTTGTGTGATCTCTATCGAAGGCCATGTTCCGAACACGAGTGGAAGACTAAGAATTCCTGTCACTGCGTGCGGAACGCCTCTACGACAAGACCAGTCCCTGTAAAAACGGACTAAACAGCATCATTTTCATTCCATTCAAAACATGAAATCTTTCGTCAAAGTTATGTGCAATGCAGTATGACGAGCAGAAAGAGTATCGATATAACGTGGAGATTAACTCGAATTTATGAGGAATCAAGTCACGGGTACATGATATCGAATCTTCGTGGATTTATTCTGATCCCTTAGTAATATACTGGAATGGTGACTTATGAAAGTTCTCAACGGAAAACATTTGCAAAATAAGCTGTTTTGCAAATTATTCAACTTAAAACGTTTTCACAACTAATGTATTGCATCTGAAAAGCTTCAAGTTTAATATTCTGACTTGTAGGATTATGAATTCCCAATTATGCCTTTCGTTAAAAGCCGCGGTTTATCCGAACAGATTTAATAATAATAGTAGTAGTAGTAGTAGTAGTAGTGGTAGTGGTAGTGGTAGTGGTAGTGGTAGTGGTGGTAGTGGTAGTGGTAGTGGTAGTGGTAGTGGTAGTGGTAGTGGTAGTAGTAGTAGTAGTAGTAGTAGTAGTAGTAGTAGTAGTACTGGGAGGAGTAATTGTAATAGTAGTAGTATTCCTGCACTTATTTTTGATACCATTCCTTCAGCTGTTATAAATTCGACGTAGGGCGGAAATAGGTTGAGGTTGCTATCTAAAGTACACAGTGCAACCAATACTTCCCAATGGGACATTTTGCATGTTCTCCTAAAAGCTCTCGGAAAAATTGGTAACCACGTAGAAAGCTACACCATCTTAACATTCAGATGATCGTATATTAATTTTCGTCGCCATGAAAATAAAATCTCAAAACACTCCTTCAATATCTTAGCATTTTTTCGCGTGGAAGGAAAGAGACAAAAGGTTGTCAGTAGGTGTAAATTCATGAAGCTTACGTTATAAATTTTAGGATCCCGACTAGGTTTGTCGGCCGTCACACACACACACACACACACACACACACACACACACACATACTGCTATGCTGCAATGTGTGGAAGAGAGACCTGATTTCTCTTTTCTGCACGGAATATGGGCTTGTTATAACATAACTTTCATGTAGGTTGCTTCGCACGGTGAAAACATTTAGTTGTCCTTAATTCATCTACATGTTTTGAAAGCATTAGAGCATGGAGTTCTTTCAAAGTATTTCGTATGCAATAGTAGTAGACGTAGTAGTAGTAGTAGTAGTAGTAGTAGTAGTAGTAGTAGTAGTAGTAGTAGTAGTAGTAGTAGTAGTAGTAGTAGTAGTAGTAGTAGTAGTAGTAGCAGTGGTGGTGGTGGTGGTAGTGGTGGTGGTGGTGGTAGAAGAAGACCAAGTGCTAAAGATAATATGTGTACAGTAATAATAATGTAATTATGTCGTCCTTTTAGTAAACAAATTCAGTTACATCACAATAAATAGTAGGCAACAATTCAGCTTATTACAAAGGCCTAACACACAGTTATCAAATCACCGAAAACACTAATACTTACTTTAATAATAATAATAATCACATCATAGCAACAACAGTCATATACAACCATAAAAGAGTCTGTGTTATACTTCAAATTGTTTGATAGAGACAGTAGCCCGAGAGCCTGCAAATTTTTAAATGCCCGTACTTGCTGACAAGAAGAAAACTTATACTCTTCATAAGACCACTTGAACGTAATATCATTCTAAAAGGTGAAATGTAAAGTCACCTCTATAACATACAATGAGGGCACAACGGGGTAGTAGAGGTGTAGAATTTTCCTTTTCTAAACTCGGTGCTAGGTGGGTTGGGTGGTCAACGCCACATATTGGCCGATTTACTCCCGGGAAAGACACGGTACCCATTTTACAGGAGATTGGATGGGCCTTGGAGCCGATCTAGATGGATGCGGAAAATCTAGCCCCAACCGGGTATCGAACCCCAACCGTCCAGCCCGTTAGCGAGTCGTTATACCGTCTGAGCCATCTCGGAGGTCCTAATCTTAATGAAAACTTTAATGCATTGTTAACGGATGTTTGGATAACAAACTGATTTACCTGCAATGACAACAAGTAATAATGTGGTTTAGGGTTTTGAATTTTTAAATGAAATTCGCCGATACGTAATTACTGTACATACACAAAAATGTCATATAACCTAACAGCCAACAGAAAATTACGGTTGTAAATGCGATATCCTCCGCTCTGCCAGAAATAATTGTATCACACCTAATCGGAGAAATATGAGGCTATTTCCCAGTTACAGAACAATATTTTATGGTAAAAATTTCATTAAAATTACACGTAAATTTTCACTATTTAGACGAAGAATTAGTTGCGTTTTTAAAATTGCATTCATTCTCTCTTTATATTGCCAAATTTAGCATACAAATTTCATATAACAAAATGGCTAGCTTAACGAAATTAATCTCTTTAAACAGGTTTGTCCGGAGTTTTTACTCTCACATTCCTGTGATTCATTTTACTGGTTTATTAAGTAACAAACAAGTTTAAGGCGTGGTTAAAAATTACCTGAGTAGTTACATTATGAAGACGGGGAATTATGTTCAAGGACCGTCACTACCACCGGGTGGTCGGTCTTCATTCCGACATTGTCGGTCGTCTTGTGGCAAAGGTACAGAAATGTGGACCTGGTAGACGCGATACCTGTTAGGTTTCCTGCTTATCAACATTTTACAGGAAAGATATCTTGTGTCCGCTGACCGGTTGACGAGTGGCAAACTTCTAAGTTGTTTGTTTCCACAATTTTAGAAAAAGTATAAGGAGTGACCAAAAAATTGACATGTTAAGCGCTAAGACTTTAGGCTACCGTCATTAGGAAGATAACTCTCTTCTTGTTTGTAACGTCATGTAGTCCGATAGGTCAGTATCGCCGTTTCGGAGGCATCTACTGCTTCCACCTTGAGACAAGAAGAACAGGCCGCGCGTGGAAATTCAGTCTTAAATGTATTCGGGCTGAAGGGAAAAATTTTTACAGTGCGTTCATTTCTGTCCTAGACCTACGTTCAAGAAAACTTTCTAAAATGCGTACGTTATATCAAATCGAAATCAAATGTGACTGTACAGATGAATTGAAAAAAATATGTATGAAATCGGTTGTGGTCTATGTAACGGTCTGTGGTAGGACACATTGAGGAAAACCCCGAATCTCCGTGCATAACATGTACGACCCTCTAAATTCTGTCCATTAAATCCAACGTTTGGTACTAGCTTCAGATTAATCAGAAAATATCTGCTTTGCTATTCTGTATTACGTAAGAGCTTCAATGTGCTACAGCATGCATATACATTGCGAATATTATTAAATATGGTGTGTAGATGATAGGTTTACGGTGTTGCAGCAGCGGAGCTGTTTGGCAAGTCGTGCTTATCAGATGATGAGTGAGACAAAATCCCAGAGTGAGTGCACAGGCGAATATTGATAAAAAAAAATGAAGCAGAATGCTTCCAGCATTCTGATACCTATTGCTAAATACTCCGAGGCTATTAGAGCCCACAGACCTTTAGCACTTATAAACACAACGAGCTCTGATTTATTCTGTTCGGAAGAAGACAGTTGTGGATAGGTGAATTATGTGGAGCTAATCGCCAATAATGACTGCACTACACGCGATTACTGATTATTATACGAGGACGTGCAATTCATGGCTCAGTGGATCACTTCAAATATTTGAGGAGAAGGAAAATGTGGAAAGCTTCAGCTGTGAAATTCTATTACGCTTATACCTTCCTTCAACTCGTATAACTGCGGCACACTGCACTTTAACTAAAATGGAGATATTTTTTCTTTTGAGAAGAGTGTCATATGGGAGTAGCCTCTGTGGATATGAATTGCGTGTGTTCGTCAAAATTTACCGACATTTCAGGGGAATTATTAGAATTCCCTGTTGATGGGTTCCGCAAGTTTCTTAGAAACCCCTGGCAACTATTTATCAATATACACGAGCTCGCATCAGAATAAAGATAAAATCTGCAAATTACGTTATTTTGGATTTAAACCTTTAAACGCCGAGATAAATCCCATCTGCCATCTGCTGGCATTGTTAGGAGCTCACCATATTCTCCACGTTAGCAGGATAAGGTTTAAGCCCTACATTCCATTAATTACGGTTTACTTTTAAATAGTTTAAAATTCAGGGCAAAAATATAGGCGAAGACACCTCTATGATTTATTATTCAATTATTGTCTTAAATAAGGCAAATAACTTTCCTTGCAAATGTAGTTTCGTGGAATATTCCTTGAAGTAAAGATTGTTTTTCTCCTGAAGACACTGCCTCTGCTTCGGAACTTGTTTCATTTGTTTAGTTTTATATCTGCCTTTCTTTTTTAACTTGTTATGGTTTTAATCATTGTAGATCTATAGATTTGCAAGTGCCTTCAATTATTCCTACCACGACAAATATTACTATTTCCCCTACCGCCACTACTACTACTACTACTACCACTACCACAACTGCATGCCTGTAAGTACTGTCACTGCTAAGTTACTACCTGTGAGAGAGGAACAGCAGTCCTCTAACGGACTGGAAACTTAAAAGTAATTCCATTCGCTCTACAGGTACAAACGCAGGGAATTACGACAAGCCGTACACGTCATGTGCTTCTTAGTGTCCTGATAATTTACAACTAATGTAAATAATAATAATAAGACTCCAAAGAGAGAAATAGAATTTCCGACAGTGCAGAACGTACTATCTGAATGAAGAAAATGTATAATATCTAGGGGGGCAATATTAATTCATTTTTAGATTTTGGTCTAATACATTAGGAAGAAGATGTAAGCAGCTACTGGACGACTACATGGAAAAGAAGATGATACTGGAAACTGAAAAAGGAAGCACTGCTGGGTCACACTTTGTAGAGAATTCCTTGTGGAAGGAGCTATGGACCTGTCGTGAAACCGAAAACAGAATGAACAACAGTGTGACATCGTGCATTCCGGTATGTCTGAAGAAAGACGAAGCGTGTTCCTTCTCCATATTGGTACTAAACTTCAACATGCCAAGATGTCACAAGACAGAAGACCTAGTTACTAATCTTTACCGTCGTAAAAACCTCCATTGTCATATATTTGTTATATATTGTTCGTTACGAAGACCAACGGTTTTACATGTTAGAAATTTAATCACAAAATTCCCATGGCTTAGTGTACATTGACTTTGTATTTCATCCGATATTGCTTATTCGTTTAAAAATTCGGAGGTTGAATGAACTTCAGTCCGCTCTGATTGTCAATGCGTTGCAATTTACCGACTATGATAGCAGAAGTGGCCTGGCCTAACCACAGCAAAGCAACTTTAGAAGCCGGAGAGTTCTGAATCATACGCGTAGTAATCTACAACAGAACATCGTGCCGATACAGTTACCTAAAGCGGCCAACAGCAAAATTTTGAATACGGCTTTTTCTTGCTCGAGTTTTATTTTATTATGTCATTAATATCCAGGGTTATCGCATCATTTTCATTATCATAATTATAATCATAATCGTTTGTTTTTTCTTTGTTTGTTTTATAGAGGAAAGCTGCTTAAAAAGGCAAGTGAGGCTAAGAGAAACAGAGGGTGGATTAAACAGCATACTGGGAAGATTCATGCTAGCAACCTACGCATGTCTATACTCATTACTCATGTAAAGCTTTCGTTCCTGAAAATGGAAAAGTAGAGCGAAATAACGTGGAACTGAGAATTTTTCCTAAAAATATTAATTTCATTTTAATGATTTCTCGTGGAAAAATATTTGGCCATTGAAAATCTAGTCATGTCCTGGAGAAAACGACTTTAATCCGAGTCCGGTAAATGTTATTAAAATTTTCACAGTTAAATTGAAACAAAGAAGAAGGTTGAAAGATAACTGCTTGTATCTGTATATACTCTGTAATTGATGATATGGCTCTTACCCGTACGTAATAAGCAATGGGTTTGACTTTGTAAGATGTATGTCTTGGAATACACGTGTATGTTACGTCGTTCCCAGGTGGAAAGTGTCTTGACGTACTTTTTAAATACGGCAGCTCTAGTTTCGAAACTGTGAAATCTGATGTATATATATATATATATATATATATATTCCTTCCAATCGCACTATGGCCCTGGGGTCGACTCAGCCTCTAACAGAAATGAGTACCAGGAGTATTTTCTGGGGGTAAAGGCGGCCGGTGCGTACGGCTGACAACCTTACCACCTTCATGTGCCGTTGTCACGAAATCTGTGAACTTTAACTTCCTGGAACCCTCTGGGCCTGTCCAGGCCTGAAATGGGACTACTTTATATATGTATATGTTATTCGAATGGAAGAAGATTGTTAATTTCGAAGCATCTCTCTAGTAATAATTTTTTTCCAATTTTAACTTCTTTTCGAAATCAATTAATTTTGAAGTTGACATGGATGACAATACGTAACAAATGTGTGAGCCCTGACATTATATGGGGATGTTCTAAAATCATGTGGTGCAGTGAATTACGTTCGTGAAATAAGTAATGAATAGTCATCTTCAATAAGAGTCGGAAAGGTTTTTGACTAGCTAAGTGACTGTCAGCGTCTCAATAATGACTTTCATTTATGGAGTTAACTGTTGTTTTTGTTGTCGTCAGTGTTATTAACAGTGGTATATTACTTTCAATCTTTTTCTTGCCACTTGTTCGTTATTTTAGTATCTTACCCTCTGATACATGTCGATGTATGAAGTAGTAGACAGTAGGTATCCGCTTTTTGAAAGACGTTTGAATACATTAACTTTACTATGTGCATTATGCCAGACTTTCTTACTCTAATATTCAGTTCTATACATAACTCTGATATTAGCCGTCTGGGAAAATAACAATAACTACAACGTGCAATGAAGCAAGATTTTTTGTGGGCATTTAATGAGCCGTCTAGATTTTCTTAAACATATTTTGAAGGAAACGTCAGTCCACTGAATTTGATATCTGAAATTTCTGAAAGATAGTTAGACGGACTGGAATTGTTGCATGATTTTCTAGGAAAACTGCATGACAAAGATTTCTGGTGTGAGTCGATAAAACCTCAGTCACAGGGAGCTGCAAATTATGTCAGAATTTCTGTAGCTAATGCTGCTATTACAGAAACGGAGTGGCGCATATTTCTGCTCCTTAATATTAATCACTGCCAAATTCCACGACCAGTGTCTAATTTACACCAACTTACAAGTTCCCTGTTCTCAGTGAGAGAGACAAAACAGTCATTAACAGAATGAGAATGACGCTTCACAGCGGACTATTTTTTTTTTTACTCTGGATGTATTAAATCAAATGCCGGACTAAAAGACGCAACGAACAGTTTTCTGGTTTTGGTTGTAATGGTGCTGAGAAATTCTCAACACTAGGCTTCGTAAATTTGCGATTGTTGATCTTTTTCATTTCGGTTAATCAAAATATCATTGGTCTGTGTAGGCGTAAGTTTTATTTGGCTACTTGTCCGTGTATCTCAACGTTTCATCAGTTTTACACAGCTTTCCTCCAAACTGATTTAATGTTCTGCAAACTGACGTGAACATTCTAACACTGACACGTGCTTCCAATGCAGTCTGTCTTTAAGCACGCCTGTAATCACTGCCCTTACGTCTTCAGTAGGCTGCAAATCATGAACTGCCTCCTTCTTCTTGCATCTGTCGACTTACGAATAGCGGAAATCTTGAAACCATCAATGTACTGACGTAAATACTTTGTGAAATGTATTCCGTACAACTTATATTGCTACTCAGCTTGTCAAAGAAATTAATAGCAAAACCAAAGAAAAAAGTGGTTTTATTTCACGACACTGTCAGTTGCTATTGTATAGCGCCAGTTGAAGATGAATTAAGTTTTGTTATAAATGTTTCGTGCAGTCGTAGTGACAGGCGGATACAGAAGTGTCACGTTTTCAACCACAAAACCCACAGAAATCGAACCACTTCTGATATGTGATGAAAATAATAACGAGACGGTATCCTTTCAGAGGGTTTAAGGTTTTTGTTTCCAGTGTCACCCCAAACAACGCCCCATATTCGAATCTTTCCTACTACCGTAAACGCCACACCACCATGAAATATATCACCATGCTGATTAAATCGTAAAACATTTAAAGAGATTACAAAAGCGTTAGTCCTATTAATTTTCCACTAACGTAAAATAATGCCTACTTTGGTCCACAAGTTATGTAACCATGCGATTTTAACTATAAGTGTAATACTCTATTATTCAAATTTGATGCAGGGAAGGCATTAAAGGTAATGAGCAATAAATTCGAAGGCAATTATTCTGTACTACGTTTCGATTTTTATCGATTAAGACCTTGAGAAAACATTAAAGAAAATTCAGAATTTTAAATCCGGAACTTTGTGTTTGCCGATCCCGGTGGCCGCGCAGCTTAAGGCGTTGTTCTCCGGCTGCTAGCTTGCTGAGATGGTGGATTCGAATCTCGCCGAGGGCATGACTGTCTCTGTCTTGTGAGTGTTGCGTGCTGTCAGGTAGAGGCCTCTGCGATGGGCCGATTCCTCGTCCAGAGGATTCCTATCGAATGTTTGTTTGTCACTGAGTGTGATCAGGTGCAACATAAAACTTCTACACCTACAATGAGTAGGTAGAGGAAGTCAGACTAAGAAAGAAAGCAAGAAAGAAAGAGAGAGAGAGAGAGAGAAAGAAAGAATTTTTTATCTTTTGAATACAATCCTCCTAAGATATTTTCGATATGCCACCTTGCTCTGTCCAAAATATTATCAAATATTTCGTTTTCATATTTGCAATCATCGAAATTTCTTTGGACTTTAATAACTTGGTCATATTCAGACTGCGCCATTTCTGGTAGCCGCGCGGTCTAAGGCGTGGGTCTGATGCCGCTCGCTTGCTGGGATTTCGGTTCAAATCCTGTGAGGACAATGGATGTCAGTCTTTTCTGAGCGTTGTGTATTGTCAGCGACGGGCCGATCACTCCTCCAGAGGATTCCTAACGAGTGTGGTGTGTCTAACAGAGTGTGGTCTCGAAACCTGGACAATGAGGAAGTCTTGGCTAATTAGGGATGTCGAACCATAAAAAATAGGCTTCAACCCGTAGACTTCTGGGTTTGGCTCCATACAGAGTTTTACAGTAACACAAACAGTTTACAGCACCATGATGCCTTAGGATTGTCGGTACCAGCCAGCAACACTATATGATGTCTGTCTAATCCATGACAGTACACTCTAAAAACCCCACCTTAAAATTATGAAAACCTATATCGTGTTCCTATCCCACAGTCAGTTGTAAAAATATTATATGTTTCACACGGATTTCAGGTAGATAATATTATACTTTTTGTCACACACAATCTCAACCTTAATGCTGATATTTACAGAATACTCTCTCAGCTTTCTATTAACTAGTTTTTGGCAAAATTATTTACTATACGTAAAAAGTGGTTTTTATTTACAGTAGCTCCTCATATCGGGGCATTCGTAGTTCCTCTCAGTCTGTCAAGATAAATTACATTTTATACACCCGAGCTATTGCACCATGTACTAATCTTTCTACAAGCGTTTTCTTGTCTTTCTTAATTACGCGTTACCAAAATTCAAAGTCAGGCCGGTATTACCTGACTTCAGGGTCGCAGCTGATTGGCTAAAATGCGCCGCACCACAAACGTTAGTTACTCTGTTGGTCAGCCCGTAACCATTCTGTCGCGATCCCCGCACCCTTCCGCCTCGCGCCGACCAACCTGCGGCAAGGGTTGCTAAACGCAAGGCTTCAGGCAGGAATATGCAGAGTGAGCAGAGCGGACGTTGACTTGCTGACGCGAACCTTTTGTAAAAAATTTATATTAGTTTTAAATAAAACCCTTACATCTCAGGGAAGCCGTTCCCGGGGTCGAACCTGGAAGGGCGACTTCATTGTTTTAAGTTACCTCGTGATATTTGTATTTGTTGTTTTCCTGGTCTGAAATATTTATCAATCCCAATTGTAACATTATATACCCTAGAACTTATATTTTGGGTTTTATGAGATTTTATAAAGCCAATATTTTCAATTACAAATTATTGGTACCTTTCAATTGCAGACGAATTTGAAACACAGAAGTTTCTATACTCGGGAATGATTTACACATGAGATTTGTAGTGGGCTTATCTATTGGGGGGGGGGGGTCACCTAAATTTTCGTAAGGAAATAAAAATTACATCAAATGTATATTGAGGAGATATAGTATTGAAGCCGTTCAAATATTCAAATTTTCGCTACTATTAAAAATGTAACAGTTTCCTATAGGATATATGTGCCTAACGTTTTTGGAAACTTGGACTTATTTCTTCATGCTTACAAATGAATGCTTGCTTCATAAAATCTGCTAGACGAAGTTATATATATATATATATATATATATATATAGCTTAGGAGACGAAGGATATTTACTTAGCACATTCCATTGTGGCCGTAGGCCAATACATGTTTCTGTCATTTTTCTTCTTTACATTTTTCAGTCTTACTTGCAGTTTTACTATAATTCTGACTTCTAAAATTATGTGCAATATATACTGTTTTTGTTGTTGTGTAACTACACGTGTCCCATTTTATGCGGAGGTTCTCCTTAATTAGCTGTGATTTCATGAATTACGCCTTTGTATCATAGGAATTTCAGTTCCTGTACTTTGCACGTAATGGGTTTTGATTCATAGTGTTCATTTAACAGCGGATTGAAGAGGCCTTGTGTTGGTGTCACCCACCAGACCACAAGGCCTCAACAACAATCCTGAATCTTCATACAAGTTGACAAACTTGTTTGTAAAGATTACTGTCGTCTGGGAGGTGTCAGCGTTGAGCCCTCTGTGTGTGTACTGAGATTTCATAGAAATGTGCCGCCTTTATGATCAAGGTAGGTATTCCCACCCTGATGATGGAGGAAGCAGGTTTATATGAAAAGTGGTTAAAAATCTGTCAAACCATAGGTCGTATATGCCATGAGACAAGTTATCTTCACTATCACCCACGCAGATCCTCAGATCTTCGTCAAATGGCCGGCTCCCCGATCTGCCTGCAACTACCCTGACAGATCTGTACCGCGGGACTGCTTACGTCGATACGAAAGGTATTCAGTTACGAATGGTATTTCGGGCAATGACTTCAGTGAGGCTAGAAAGAGAAACAAACCATGACCTGCTACAACGCACATATGCACACTCAACCATTCAGTACGTCAGTGTAAACATGCGTCGACCGGCGCTGAGTGCCTGGCTTGTTCGTCTGTTACAGAGTCAGTATTCCATTCATATGAAACAGACTTATGAATTTACTCGAAAAAGTTACGAAACAGACTGTACTACACACGAGGTGAATCTCATACTGCAAGTATCAAGTGAGTTAGCACCTGCAACGAAGGCCGCAAATGATCTATTGAGTATGGTTGTAAGTGTGATTCATTTACTACCTTATATATGTGGAAAAAAATTAATCAATCTCTCCATTTCGAAGACAATAACATAGATGGCATTATAATGTTAAAATCAGTCTTAAATAAATAGGATTAGATGTTGTAGACAACATTTACTTGGCACAGGTTAGAAATAATGTACGGACAATTGTGAACACAACAGTACAATTCCGGGTTCCATAATATGCAGGAAAATTCTTTGCGGTTGAGGAAGTAGCCGTTGACTATTCCAGGACGACTCAGACCCATGTAATTACGTAATACTGATCTCTGTGTAAATTTATGTTATTGTCAGTTGCAACATGTTGTAGTTTTAAAATTAAAGCTGAAGGTGTAGAGTTTTTGTGTCTTTCTTATTTTGGTGTCTTTAACTACTTATTCTCATACGCACCTGCTAGACTGCATGAAATGTGAAATAGAAAGAGCACTGAGGCTCTTTGAGCTGACTCCTAGACAGTTTTTCGGGAGGTGCAGACTAAGACCACAATTACTTCAGTCAATACAGCAGTCTTCAGACAAGTAATAGCAGTGAGTATGTCTGAAATAAGCCGCAGCAATGCTGACCACTGGGACGATTGAAATAAGCCCCTATCGCCTAGTGCTATTTGTTATATTGTCTAATTATGTCTTTTCGCCAGACAGCTATATAAATTAAGTGAATTTTCTGCCAGTCCAACAAGACTTGGCGTTATAGTACAAAGTTTATAAATTTGTGGACAAGTACCCTACTTACCACGTGGCTGAAGTTGTAGTTATTTTTAATAGATTAATTTAGGAATTATATTTGTGTGAATATAAAAACAGGAAACTTTGTTTAAATCTTATAATAAGGCAATTAAGAGACATAAATGTGTAGCTATAAGAGTAAAGTTCCTCCGATTATTTCGTAATTTAGGATAAAAGTAATTTTCACAGAATCCAAAGACAAAATGAAATGTAAAGTCACCACGTAATTAGTTTTTAATTAGTTTTTATTAGTAATTAGAAACAATACAGTCTATAAGTAATGTAATGATTATACACAGTACGCTACGATACCATGTATTACTATGACGTGGTAGGGTATTCATCCAGCGATGTCACCTCAGGTGCCTTGTAAGTCTAAAGACCAGCATCTGTTTAGTCTCCTAGTGTCACGTACTTAGTGACCACTAATTCAGAATAAAATAATTGTTTGCCCAGTCAAGAAATTTCCTGTATTTTACTCAAAAGTAGTTTATTACCGCGCTCAGAACAAAGTATGCTCTCTTAATTCTGAGCCAGACGAATCCATTCCACACCCGTCCAATTGCCTTCAGATCTCTTTTAATACTATTCTTTCGTCTAACCCTGATTCTTCTAAGATGTCCCTTTCTATCAGATTGTACAGCCAAATTGAAAAACCATGTAATTACTATGTAAGAATACTGGATTTCTTTCCATAAAATTTAGTATTAACACATGAATTACGTTAGAAATAAGGTTCTAAGTTCCAGCGGGGCTGTCACTGAATTACGGTTAGACGTTTCTCAGAGTCAGTCTGAACCTTCTAAAAAACTTTTCTTACGATGCAGGAAATCGAGAAGTAGACACCCAGTCCTTAGCAAGTCAAACTTTCCTGTGTGAGCTGATGCGGCTTCTTGAACCCAATCGTAAGCAAAAGTACAACTTGTATTTCTTAGCGCTATCAGGCTGTATATATTTAGAGCAGCGCAGCATTTGCTTTATTTCGTTAAGCTTAGAACCAAGATCATAATTTCATAAAGATGATGATGATAATAATAATGCCGACAGGGTGCACTTGAAATTTAGATTTTCACACACTTAATATCGGCATTTTACTAAAAAAAAATAGGTTTATTATGAAACACCTGAAACTTAACGCTTCTTATTAAAGATGACAATTATTAACTGACAGCCTTCACCTTGTATGTACTGAGGAACGGAAAACACCTGCGTAGAACACTTAAACGTAGTAGAAACTTAGTTAAACGGAAGTACGTAAGAAATGAAAACCCTTTAAACAACAAAAATTAACCAACCAGCTAAATTAATATCAAAATTTTTAAGGTCGTGACGTTGTGTAGTTTGGTAGAGAGGTACAAAAGTTTGGGGTGTTGCCCTGAAGAGAGGCAGCAGTGTTTTCCAAAACTTTGGAACGTATCTACCAAACAACACGCTATCACATGCCTGAAGATCGTGATCTTAATGTTTCCTACAGTGATAAAATAAAATCTAACAGCTAACTGCCTGTCTGCATGATTACGGCGTATGGTGGCGGTGACGGTAAAAACATAGCTCCGTAGGGTTTACACCGACAGTAAGTAAAGTAATAGTGTCTACCATTCACCTTTAGTTCTTGTTTAAAACTCAAGTGTTCCACCTAACCAAGTAATTCCATGTTATTGATAAATAATTTCATCATTATTTTCACAAAAACTCGCAATTTGTCACCACTGTAAAAAGTTTCACATTTATCAAGTTCCCGTAAACTATTTCGCCACGATTCATCCAAGAACTGCCTCCCATATGGGGTATATTTCATATGCTTTAACTAAAGTATTTTACGTTTTGGGGGTTTCCAAAATGAGTGCTATAAATTTCGGCAATTTTATCATTCTTAGATTAATCATCCGATGCACTTATGTAATGAAAAATGGTGGGAAATTTTCCATAAATAGAAGTACTGGATTAAATTTAGAAGGATTCTCATTAAGCCCTTTTCCTTTGGATGATAAATTTTTACCTGGCGACTACCTGCATTACATAAATTCTTCAAGCCCGGATTGTCGCTCCGAGTGGCACAAGAACGACTTTCGGCTTTAAATGCTGGAAAAGCTTCATGACTTCTAGTCACACGTTTACATTGCAGCACATATTCCATACCCATGGATAAATAGAGTGTGTGCATTGTTATTTCTCTAAGCCTCTCACCCTAATAGACCTGGAATCAAGTGAAGGATTTTCTTGAAATGTTGTTTGAAAATCGCACCACTGCGTGGCAGTCTACCTCTTTAATATTAAGTGTCTGTTAAAAGTGGGGACCGCGTAGCACAGCGGTTAAGGAGCTGTGCTACAAACCGGTAGGTGGAATTTTCATTGACATAAAATCCTTCCGATCGCACTATGGCCCTGGTTCGACTCAGCCTCTAACAGAAATGAGTACCAGGAGCATTTCCTGGGGGTAAAGGCGGCCGGTGCGTAAGGCTGACAACCTACCACCATCCTGTGTCGTTGTCATGAAATCTAGGAACCTTAACTTTCTGGAACCCTCTGGGCCTGTCCAGGCCTGTAATGGGATTGCTTTACCTTTGCCTGTTATAAGTGACGCAAGACAACGGCCGTAAGGCCTGAAGTACTGTGACTGACAGCAGCGCTGCCACATTCTGTCTTGCTGTCTCATTTAGCTAGACTTACATTTGCTTAAAATTTAAGAAAAACGTTTATATTACAGTAATATTATTTACACGATGACGAATGTGTCACTGTTAGTTGTTAGCAGTACAGCTTTGTGGGCAGAAGGATATGGTGTGACACTATACTAACCATTTTACTATTAGACGCTGTGCAGGCTGTTATTCAAAACATCTTTAAATAAACCACGCATAAATTTATTAACTTAATTGACCATTAATAGATGAACGTGAAGCAGAAGTGGCATGGAACGGTTACGTTACGTGCTTCCATTTTTAATACAGAGTAGATTTATTTGTTGGATACATTCTGTGTCGTGTTTTTAAGTGTGAGTTCCACTGCTTGATATAAATAACGTCTAGGTGAACGTTTCATTAGCCGGAGTCTCCTATCTTTTATCTCGCAATTTGGTTGCGTAATGAACCATGGTCAGTTTCTAATGAAGGTATTACAAATTACTATACTTGTAATTTGATTCATCGATACAAGAGCAAAATTTAGATGACATAGGCCTACTGCTATATCGGAAGAGATGTAGGCAAGAACTGAATTAAACTGCAGTTATTACGATTACTAAAACCTTGAAAATAACAAAAGTAGATAGCAGTATAATAGATGTTTGTGCTACAGATAGGATGAAAATTGTACTGATATATGCTTTCAATTTTTACCGCTAAATTTAAAGAATTTTGTCTGAGGTCGTGTGGGTGTAAAGGGTTCTAAAAGAGCACATTGCCAACACGTGTCACTGTGAAAGTACGCAGCATTTAAAGTAACGGAAACAACATGGACACATTTGTTTTTATGATTGCTAACGGAGAAAGCTGTGGTTGCTGCAGGCGGCTGGATGTGCGCACTGTCTATAAAGGTGGCAATTGTACTTAATCTATAATAAATTCCAAGTTAGGAATTACATTATTTTCTTTAAACCGGTACTGTGCTTCCTTTTATATATATATATATATACAATGTATTTTGTTGGCAACAAGTATAGAAATAAACCTATTCTGTCATCTCTTGTTTCTTCAAATTAACAATTTGCAGCGCCTTATGAAGAGAACGGCAAATATGCAAATACGAAAGAAAAGAATTCCTTTGTCTTGATGGAAAGGCGTAAATTACTTTGGAATAAAACTTTCCTATTTAGTGACATTTCTCTATGCCTGTTTTGCCACATCATTAATTATATATATATATATATATATATATATATATGTGTGTGTGTGTGTGTGTGCGTGTGTGTGCATAATGTTGTCTAATAGTCTACCATCTTCGACAATGTTAAAACAAAGACATTGTTGGTCCTAAAATCTCTTGGAAACCTTGCAAAGTTTTTGTTTAATTATGCTGAAGGGCCAGACGTTTGTGGGCATTGCCTGTGATAAAATATTGCGACAAAGAGGCCAAAACTCGATTTAGCCAATTGTACCAAGACGAAGAAGAATAAGAAGAATGTGACGGTGATTTTGCAGATGAACAAAATACGGAAATAAACTACGCACTTCTACACGTTAAATCCCTATTACTGTGAGAAAATTACAAGCAGACTGAAGAGTAAATTCAAGATAAATTACACAGAATGTAAAAGCATAAAAAAGTACCTTTTAATTTATTCATTTTCAGCAATTCTGCGCATTCGTGCAGGACATGTGAAAACTAAAGTGTCTGGCTTGCGTTTTTACAGACTGTGACGTCACTTGATTGTTTGCTAGATGGTACCAAAGTTTAGGAGAAATACTGTGTCTCCGAATTCAGGGTAGGTTTGTTTCAAACATCAGTGAACCTATGCCAAAGTACATTGCTTGATTTCATAGAAAAGTAATCTTAAAGGCAGAATTTACAAATATACGCACACCTAAAAAAACGGAAAATACCAACACAAGGTAGGTTATCGACACTTTGGATTGCTAAACCCCTAAAATGAAGGCACTAAGATCGTCCGAAACATCCATATCTCTTTATCAGTTGATAAGACGCAACATCCGAGAAGATGCACAGTACATCTTCAATAACACAGGTGTTAGAAACTGAAATCTTGCACATGTAAGTTATACAAAAGAGAAACAATGTAATGTTACTGAAGGGAGAAATTTGTTTCCGTGAGGTGATCATTAATTTTTAACTCAGACGTATAAAACAATGTAGGCAGAGAGGAATACACCAGATATGACAATAAGAACTGATAACACGAAGTAGTGTGGTTGATAAAGACTGCAAAATATTTGTGTCTAATCTGCGATAATTGCAACGTGCTACAGACATTACTTAATTACTACGTGCAAATTCTCGTCTTATGGGATTAAGTTGTTGTGTAGCTTGATAGAAGTGTGAGGATACTCTCGAAGAATGTGCTGTTTCCTTTCTAGGAAGACTCAGAATATAATACGAATGGGATAAAAGTTCATCACAAGGATAACTTTTAGGTAAATATAAAGATGTTTGATTTCAAGACACGTTTTCTCAAGCACACGGTTTGACTGATTGTTAAATAGACGCTAAAACACAACATACATTTTCACACGTGTCTCATTGAAAGTATTGCGATTAACTCTAGTTAGGTAACACAACAGGAGTGGCCAGCTAGACAAGTTTTGTGTGCTGCACTTAGGAGGCAATTGAGGCAGAGTCCAAGCATCCAGAAAGTAACATACCTTCTTTGTAATGGATGGTTTTTTTCATGTTCATCCAAATAGAGTAAGTTGGTTTGTTAGGTATGAGTCCCCTCTATGTGGCAAATCTCTAGAAACGCCTCTAACGGTCAGCCTAATTTGCAGGCGAAATACTGAATATTATTTTCTACAGGCTAATTCAGCGAGTCGCACCTGTGAATTGCGCAAGCAGCAGGTGGCTCTCGAGTCGCTTTGTGTCACCCCTGTACTATAAAATACAGAAGTGCTTTATATTATTAATTGTACATAATAGATTAATATTAATGACGTTATTTTTTAGATATTCTGTACCTCAGTTGATGAAGGAAAGAGTTTCTCTTTCAAATACTCCTATTTGTATCGACATTTACAATCCTTTGAACTCCGGTAACTCATTTCAGCAGTTTACAAGACGTAATATTTAAAAAAAAAGTGTGTCTGCAAAGCACAAGAAATTATCAATTTATCAATTCAACGCTGAGTCTCTTCTGATGATGTACAATATCAAGTCTGAGATCAGATCTTGAGCGATATCCTTTTTTCGGACAAATAATGAGCGTGTTATGTAACACGCACAGGCGTGTTAATAAAATTAACGTACGGGTGACAGAATACCAAACTCAGAAATGTCACATTTTGATACTCTACACAATGTAAGCATTTATATAGACTGATTTTTTTCGAAGAACTGAAACCTATGTCCTGAAGAGGAAAACCATACTAACAACAAAAAGTAAAAAGAAAGTTTTCTTTGCATCCGCATGGTGTAGAACCTCAAGGGGCAGACTAAATAACGAAACACGAAAATGTCGGCGAAGTAAAAAACTGAAGATGTAAGAAACTAGGGGTTAAAATGGAGTAATGCAAAAAAGATCCTAAAAAGGCCCGCGTACACACAAAAACAAATACACAGAATCAAGTACATAAACATAAACACACAAACACATAAACACATATACAAGCACTCATAAATATAAACACTACACACACACATAAACACAAAAACATACGAACGTACACACCAACAACATTGATACATAGTGGCGTAGCTTAATTTTTTGTCGCCCGGAGCGAGCAACATCAGTGGGCGCCGCTGACAGGAATCACATCTAAAGAATCATATTTATTGAATTTTCTTTTGTCCCAAAAAATCAGAAAATTATTTTTTTGCAAGTAAAATATGCATTTCTTTATCGCTTCAATTCTGCTGCTCGTGGCGACCACATCAATGGTCACACCCTAGCTACGCCTCTGTTCTTACAAATATATACACATCAATACATACATATGCTTATATTTGGAGAGAAAAAGTAATAATACAAGACGACCCACGACACGGTTTTCAGGACATGTGAATTCAATTTCGTAACCACGTAACGTACCTCAAGACACCCAAATCTAAGTGGAAGGTGAAAAAGAAACTTAACACGACTCAAAGTGTTTAAAATATGCCTTCATCCTATGACAAATTCATAATGAATGTCAGGTAGTGTAGTGTATTTGGTTGCGGTCTACTGGTGACCTACCTTGCCCTGAAACAGCCTCCTGAAGGCATCGCGAGTGTATCGTGTCGCTCCATCAGCTTTCAGGATGTCAGAGCACTGTTTGAGCAAGGAAGTCCGCAGTCTCTCACGAACACATTCCTCTTCCATTGTAGACATCTTGAGGGAACTGGTCGGTGTGGGTGGCAATGGTTTGTACATTTCGTCTCCCGTGGTGTTATTCCTATGCCGCTCTTCCATTATATCGCCTTTCTGGGGCGCGAGGCCCCCTGCTCCAGCGGGTTCGGTCATGCAATATCACATATAAATAACGGTAATACGCAAGGTGGGCGTGTTTACACTGTAATAATGACGTCAGTCTCGTTATTTTAGAGTACAGATTGACAGAATAATAGGCCGTGTGTACCGAAGACTGAAAAACATTGGGATTATAGTACTATTTTAACACACAAATGACTTCTTAATTAGTTTATTTAATCGACATTCAACTGCACTAGCTTATGATCCAGGTCTAAGATAATTAAATTACCCTACGTCAAGAAGTAATAGACATTAAAGGCTTAAGAGATATCCAGTTACCTAGCGAGTTTCATAATTTTCAAAGCTAAGTCGACAGACAAGTAGCCTCTAATGACTGCTGCAGAAATTTAGTCACAGATCTCTGTGAACAAAATACTAAACGTCGAAATTTTGGAAACTGATGTGACTTTGGCTTCCGTAAATTCAGATTACCGCTATTTGATATAAATAGAACGCTACGTAGCACTTTTAAGACTATTAATAGTGGAAAAGAGTAAGTAAATAGTTCGAGGGCAAAACCATTTAGTAGTTGTATAAATTAAGTCAAGTAATTTAGTGCATGCAGTTGGCCACGTTCTCTTCCTAATAAAATCCCTCGTTCGAAAGTTTTTCGGAACATTTTCCTTACAAAATTTAAGATCCTCAACTTTCAAGAAGCTATTTTACTATGTCTTTTGTCTCTTAACAGACAAAACGTCTCTAAGCTTAAAACGATTTGAAGAAAATTAGAGTGCCTTAATAAATTGAATAAAGCTGTACTGGAAGAATAGTTTGACCCTCTACAAATATACAGTTAATGTTTTCAGTTACGTGTTATTTAACATTATTGCACTATATTAATGATGTAAATTACATATCAGCTATTATTTGAATTTTTGCGTTTCAGATTACGGAAAACAAATGACAAACGATGAACTGCGTACATATTGAGTTAATAGTACCATGAGTTTAAAAAAAGAGAGTTTTCGCCTACGTTCCTAAGACGGGCAGGAAATAAGTGTTCCGGAAACGTTCTGCATTAACAGTAATGGCATTTATTATGTTGCATTACAGAATTTCCAAAATGTACCATTAGTAAGCAAACAAAATATAATTTACTTAAGTAGCATATCGTCCCGTACCATTAAGTTGCAATTTGTCAGGTAACATATAAAATGAAAATCAAGTAGAATTCAATAACGTGCGATATGTATATCACGAAAAGAAACTTCCCATAAGATATATTTCAATGTAAATTTTTTCGGCAATATTTTTTAACTTCGAGAATGCAAATAAATAGAAAAAGACATGATCTGCAACAGGTCTATGTTCACCGAAAAGTGGTAGGAGTGGTTTATTAGTAAAGAAACGAGTTTTCAGAAGTGACGTAAAACAATTCTAAGTTGTGGACCACGTGTTGTATTATTCAATGGACGAAGTGTGTAAGCATGATCACGATTGAATTGTTTTATATAAATAATTTATTCTAGGAACACAGTTTTCTCTTTGGAATGAATTTTATGATTTTCAAGTAACATTATTAATGGAAAAGAAACTTATTTCTTATTGAGAAAATAAGGACGAATATAAGTTTACAAGAGCGCTTATAGACTTTTTACTCAATTTTCAATATATATATGACTTTTTAATCTTTTTAATGTTGTGATTAAAATTAAGAAACAAAGCCAAATTTATATCAGTAAAGTGCACTAAATGTATGTCATAATTAATGAAAGAAGAAAAAATGGATTAAAATGCATAAAGTAAATGATAATTAACCATACTATTTTTTTTTAAATGTGTGCATCTGTATAATTTAACTGGTATAAGGAATAAAAAGTATTATAATTTTAATATTATTACCTTCAAAAGTTTAAACGGAAATACGGCAATAATCTACGTCTGAAAATATCCACGTTTAAAAAAAAAATTTGTACTAAAAAATAAGTACAATTATACAAATTTGTCCATTATAAAATATAGTACCATATTACCCACAATAATTATTACAGCGACTGTACTGACAACACGGCACACACTACGTCACAAAATTGCCACGGAACTATCACAGGTAGTACAGGTATGCCAAAAGAATTTAACATAAACCAAAACGCGATTAGAATTTATACTTAAGCAAAACATTTGTGTAAAACAAACACGATTAGATAAATTTTCCATATAATATCACAATTAATTAAATTTTTCAGTATAGGATTCGACCTTCTTAAAATGCCATATTTGAAGTTTTAACAAACCATAATATTTAATACGAGAGAGCACACTAAAATAATCCTATAAAAAGGAAACACAAATAAGTGAATGTTGCGATCCACGAAACGGAAACCTTAAACCACCTTGCACACACTTCTTGGTGACTGCGGCGGGGGAAGATTGTCACTCACTCTCCACGGTCCACACGATTCGGCTGCGCGCGGCCGACATGCACACTGGACTGATCGGAGTGCGCGCGAGAAGCTGTTCGCAACACACCAGCGCCACCCGACACCAAACAGGTGATCTGACCAGGAACACAGAAATAAAGACCTACTCTTCACATTCAACGTCCTTGTGCTTCCTACTCGAAAGGTTTAGTTTTGGAATTCTGGCAGAAAATTACCTATGATAAGTTTTATGACTCACTTATTTGCTAATTGATGTTTTATTTAAAACACTGCCCGTATGTCAGAATCTATGGCGTCAGATATTTGGATGACTAGTGAATCATTAATTGAAAAGAAAGTGGGTGGCTGAGGGAAACCACGAGAAACTTCAAATTAAAATCGTTGCTCCGGCCAAGTTATGAACCAGGTACCTCCCAAATAAAATTCAGAACAATTACCGGTTAAACCAACTTACTCCTGGTGATTATTTCTTACTGCCTCCAGGAAAATGATTTGAGTGATTTGTAGTTGACTTAATGACACCTTATCAGCAGAACCTCACGAGCTAGAGAACTAGCAGCTTGCGATTGTTGCTATTTCAAGACAATCGCCAACCAGACGGGTGTAGCAGTAGCTTTGTAAGCCTGTTGGAGTCTCACCCAGGTTAAGTGAATGAGAATCTTTTCTCGCTATTGAATATTTACAGCACTAATACCAATAGCAGTCAACCTAATTACTATACTAGCCCTGGGCTGCATGCTTGGAAAGTCATTTATTGCACTGCCAGCAAAACCAAATTTTGTTATCCACTTAGTTTCACATATTTATCTTAACGTCGATGAATAAGTTAGGCCGTCAGCATTTCAGAAAATTGGGGAATAGTCTGTACAGCATTGATATGGCAGGTGAAATACTTCAAATACAGGTTTCATGTGCCCGTAGGCTATCGAAATGCTGCAAAGGAAAAATAAATTCTGTGTTCATCCTGTTTAAAATCCAGTCGGCCAAGTAGTGTCAGACAGATAAATTGCTTTTAGAGCGCTTGTGTTTTCTGAATAAATGGTTTCTTCAATTACAGATTATTCTGACGACTCTAAATTACACAATGGATTACGTACTTTCTTGACATTATTCGTCTCGTGCTAAAGAAAACCATTAGAGGACGGAGGAAAATTTTAAACAAAGAAGCAATTCTGTATTAAGGACCTTGCCGATTGTTCATTCAGTCAGTGACATGAAGTCTGCTGCACTCTACCCGTCACCCACACCCACAAAATATATGTTAACTTCTACAAGTATGTTTGTTTCCAGCAACTTTTTTCCTTGCAATCCATCTTCCATTACTGTAACGTATTGTGTTATCCATGTGACTGATAAAACTTCCGTCCATATTACCCACAGTTTTATATTAGTATTAATTTTTGCCCATCGCTATCTTTTTTTCTGTTTTTATTCTTGTTTTCTGTACTTTTGCTTTCTTTAATTACATGTTGAATTCTATGTTCATACTTGTCCATCCTCTTCTTGCATCTCCTTCCTTTCTGTATTTTATATTTTTCATCATTCTACTTCTTCCTCTCTTTTCGTTTTATGACTGTCACTCTCATTTCCTCCATTGCTTCCTGTCCTATTTCTTAGTCTTTTTTGTTGTTTCTTACTATCTTTTAATTTTCTTCTGTCTTCGATTTTGTACTCCCTACACTTCTCTTATTTTCGTCTCATAATTTCCACTTCTGCTTGCTTCCTTTACTGATCTATAAATTTTATAATTTTCCCAATTTTCCATTTCTTTCGCCAGTCTCTTGTTCGTACTCTTTTCCTCCCTTCTGCGTCAGACACTTTTGATAATTGTCCTCTTTCTGTATTACTACTTGGTGTCTTACATTTCTAAAAATGTTAGTCTACACCTTTCCTGAAATTGATATATACAAATAAGTTCATTAGCAACAAGTGCAATTTTTTGGTCTTAAAATTATTTTTTACGCTTGCCTCTCTCTGACGTGCTTTGGTGAGTTTAGCCATAAGAACACTAACTCGCCTTCTATACCTCTCCGTTTCACTTAAACTCGCTACAGAATCGAAAGGGAAGACGTTCTAATTTTTCACTCTATCTGGATTATTAAATGCTGAATTTCGCGACGTCTATTCAGGAGCCTTAAAAATAACTTTCCAGACAACTACAGAGGTTCATAATATTGTTTTACAGTAGGGAGCTAGGAACAGTCAGCTGAGTCCACTTTGCTATATGGTTAATGCTGTAGCTACTTTTCGAGCGGTGAGTGATGTTGTGGTTTGGGACCCCACCTACTTTTTGTCAGTCAGCAAGAGATGCAACAAATCGCTTGTCAATATAATCCCGGACGATGGTGAATTAATTAAACCCCGAGGAATTTAGCACTAATGTCTTCAGAAACTACACTGTCGTAATACTGAACGACCCTTTATTAATTATTACGCACATTTGCATTCATACACAAACTGCTACATAGAATGCAAAGTAATGAAAATTTGAACTATCACCTGAGCTGTATTTATTTAGCAAAGAAACGTTTCAAACATTTGCTGACATTTAGGTCTTCTGTATTTTGCCAAAGCTATAGAGAAAATGTAAGCAACAAAGAAACCTTCGTATGAAATAATGTGTGTATTTTAACACAGAATTCATGTTTCACATAAACCCTGTTGATAAATTTCTCTTTCAGGTACCCTAGATTTTCTCGGTGTTCTGTTTTGTGTGACTGTCCAAAATGTCTTCTTTCTATGTCCTTTCGCGTCTGCGGCCTTCCTGTAACTTTTATTTTATGTGGCCTTGATAAAAGATTTTTGAAAACTGACACGTGTGACAACGTGTCATAATATTCTGTATAAAAGGAGACGGCCGATTCTATTGGCCACTCGGTCTAACGCATGAGTCTGCGGCCGTTCGGTTGCTGGGAATGCAGTTTCAAATCCCGCCGGAAGCACGAAAGTCTGTCTGTTGTGAGTGTTGTGTGTTGTCAGGTAGAGATGTCTGCGTTCGACTGATCACACTCCCAGATTAGTCCCAACGAGTGTGGTGTGTCTGAGTGTGATCGTGAAGTCTCGATAATGAGGAGGCCCTGACTCCAGTAAGAAGTGTAAATACCTGTGTTTGTGTGTGTTTTTGTAGGCGCGCGCTTGTTTAAGTAGATTTATCACATCTTGCCGGAAAAAACACGAAATGAAGACCGAAAAGCGTATAAGTCGCCTTTGCAACAAGGAATTATCACATCTAATCCACGAAATATGCGTAGCTGAAAATCTGTTTAGTGGTTTTACGCTATGTGGTGGAAGCAAATTAGAATATAAAACCGGTGTTGTACTTTTCATCTTGCAGAAGGAAACAGCACACTTTAAGAGAGTCCTGTACCTCCCTTTAATGGAAACATGAAATCGATTTGAATAATCAGTCACGCTTCAATAGCGCTCAGTGTATTATATACAGCGCAGTGACCATGTCAGTGTGAAAGAAACCATTTGCAAGAAATTCGCTGCAGGGAAAGTTCTCCTGCACCTCTTTAGTTCCTCAATAACGATACAATTGTTTGTTTCCAGGCTAAAGGAGGCGGTGACGATGACTATTGCAAAATGTGCCGCACATGTTGAACCGAACAAATCAACTATTCAGTCTGCTCAGGGGGAAACATCGCTCTTATGCCTCATACTTGTGCAACAGTAATATTGGTACAGTTTTTTCTTTGACGCAACAGTCCAACGCGGACCTAGGCCGCCTCATTGTTGAGGTTTCTCGATCACACACAATTAGGCACACACACACACACAAACACATCCATTTGGAATCCTCTGAAAGAGCGATAAGCCCGTCGTAGAAGCCGCTACCGACACAACACACAACAAGCATAAGCGACGAACATCCATGCCCTCGGAGGCTTTCGATACAATCAAGCGGGTTGAGAACCAAACCTTAGACCGCATAGCCATCGGGATTCGCATTCAGGTCCCTTGCTTCTATTAACCTAGTATCGGCGTCACAAAAGCACATATCGTGAAAAAAAAAGCCAAAATACTAAGGCCAAAGGAAAAGTTTCGTAAATCGTACAACTCTAGTTCTCCCCACGGAAGTTACACTTTCCTTTCAGCGTACTTTAACTGTATTCCCATTTAGGCGAAGACAATCTTCTGACACGAGTTTGGTAGTGATATCCACTTGACGACTTCATTACAAACAAGGATTGGAGTTTTTCTCTTAGGTTAGAGCGTGCTGGTGAGTAATAACACATTAGGCACACTGGGGAAGTCCTGAGTGCTTTCGTTTCATTCCTTTCCGCGGCTTCCGAGTACAGAAGATTGAATGTTGGTAGCATAAGCATTGCGACAGCCGGAGAATAATGCTGCCGATGAATTACCCACTATCGAATCACGACCGTAGAAGAACTAAACCTAAGAAGTACATGATAGTAGTTTCACTAACCGAATTACTAGACAAAAATGTTTCATCTCAGAAAAACAAGTCACAACAACATAATGTCTCTGATTTTATTCAAGCGATATAAATCTTAAAGGGGGTACAGGTTAAGCACGCTTAATAAATAATAAGGTCGCGTTGTGGTGACAGACGTTACATATATGGGCCAGGTCCCAATAACATGGTGATATAACCATTATTGCATCTTTCTTTACTCTAATGTTACTTTTCATTACTAGTGACAGATGATGCGGGTTTGAGTGCTACGTCTGATAAGCAGAAAATTCCACAATGTATTCCCATTGATTGACATCTTTACGGTCACAATTATTAAACCTTGTCTGTAGAATTAGTTTGCTTGTGTTTGAACCATTTTACTTCCATGTAACATTTTAAAGCTTAGCGTTTAGTATAATAAGCATAATCTCAGGTTAACAGAAAAAACTCTGCAGTTGGCCTACGCAATTTGTTCGTGTTACCTACGCTTCTTTAAACAAAGAGCAGGGTTTTGTTAGTATTTCGCATCGTTGATCTGTCTTACAGCGTAAGCATATCGTGTTCTCTGTGGCTATGAAATTAATTTTTTGTACTGTGTATAGCGTAGCTTCATTAAAATTGGGTTATATTTCTGTCGTTCTTTCTATCAAAATATTGGTCTATATATCCACAGAAAATACTTTGACTCCAAACTTCCTTTTCTTCCAGTAAGTCAGCAAGTTTATTAAAGAATTTCTCGATTTACTGGAGTAGATATAATTATGAGTGTTAAAGACACATAGACTTCAAACATTATACCGGAAGAACATTTCTTACCCTGAAGATGGAGGTAACATTTTTCTCTGAAACCTGGGCAACGTACTTGAAACGATACAGTGTCATCGACGTATAACACTTAGAACTTACGTGAACATTTAAAAGTGTCTTACCTTCGACAATTCCTCAATATCTCACGGCAGATAATAATTGAAGTAATGTGAATTTCCACACGTGTTAAATCAGACTATTTGCATGTAGAAATCCAAGGCTTGAAGCGGACATGGACAACTTGCACTTGCCCTTCAGTTGTAGATGTTGCAAAGAAGGATCTCACTGGACGGCTGGGTCTTAAATGCTGTGCATTTGGCATGGGAGCTGGGTTTTATCCTGGTTAAATGCAACCTGACAAAATGCGGCTTGGTGTAGTAGTTTTTGTGTTGTTGATAAAGAGTTTAGAGAAATAATCACCGGAGACTTTAATGCGATATACATATCATTAAAAGGTTGTGTGTGTAGGGAAATCGTAAATCTATAAGCCAGCAACAAAGGGTACAGATACTACAACTTGCAACCAAACGATACGTGTTTAGGTTTAAATCATCAGTGATTTATACAAACCTTCTGCCAGTTTCTAAAACTCAAAGCGTCAAGTGGTAGAGTAAATGTTGAATCATGAACGACAAGTGGAGCTTTTATATTTTCTCTACAGTGTTGGTGTTTTGAAATAATGAATTGACACCCATTCAACTGCAGATACTCCTGATCTTCTTGGCATTTTGTAATTGATAATGCTAATGAAATTTGGAAAGTACGTCGGAAAAACATCTCTTTCTTTCAGAACTTATTTAGAAACACATCAAATAAATATGTTCTTTCTTATTGTTTGTAAATACGTTGTAGTTCATGTAATTAGATTCATACGTGTCACAAATGCGCCCAAAAAATGTTACACAAAATATCCCTCCTAACCGAACAGTAGGCTTTTAAAGTATATAATTAGCTTATGAATTTAACGTTCTGTTACCTTTCTGTTCAAGTATTTGGCAAATGTAGAACAACTGATCATTAAATTCTCTGTTACACCTCGACAAATATATAGGAAATTGGACCGAGTCATTGCAATATATTGTAATTCTTAGACTAAAAATAACTAAACTGTGCCTCAAAATTAATTTCTCTTCTCGTATTGAATCTCAGTCTCCCTTATAAAGGCCAGGTTTTTTATGTTGGTTTTGTAAATAACACCCATTTATTCTAAACATTCTGTGCCACATAAATACACACCGTGAGCAAATGTAGAGATTCTGAATATAACACCAGCTGATGCTCATATTAACCACTCTGCTGTGACATATTCACTTCATTACCAACAAATTTGTCTCTACAAGTTCAATGTAAGTTATTTATACTAGTATTAAATGGATATAAATTAAACTGTCCTAAATATGGATATACTGTTCTCTGGGTTTCAAATGAATGGTAATATATTAAAATAGCATGAAAAGCATTCTGCGAAGCTTCTTGGTACACAGACATGCAGTCCACGAATGGAACTAACGTTTCTCTAGTGTGTTCAATTCTACAATTTACTGTTAATCCTAACATCGTACACTGTGGGAGAATTATTGCAAAAAATGTAAAAGGACAGAAATATGAGAGTATTTCACTGAATGGATGAGTTCAAATCGAAAGTCTTCTTGGAAGATTTACAAATGGAACTGAAGTTTATCCTTATTTAACTGTAATAGTACTTGTGCTATATCTAACATTAAAGCATGAACTGAAACCTGAACTGAATAAGGGAGGTTCGAGACAATCACGGTGGTGAGTATAAAAATAATATTCTCTAGGATTTGATGTCATGTTGTATGGTAGATATGTACAGAAGTTTCAGAAAAACATGCCGAATAATATGGACCGTTAATCTTAAACTTCGGAACACATCAGATGGCGCTTTGCCACACAGCAGAAGAAAAGGTTCTTTAAACTTATTACTTTTCATTTTATTGCTTATTTAAATCGTACTATAAAGAATTATTGTAGAGTAAATTAGAATTTATGAAATACATGTAAATAAATTTATTAGATCAATGTTCATTACGACATGCTTTTATGACAAATTTATGACCGATAAAAATGTCACTGAAAACGTATTTTTAAATGGCCTTTATTATTAGTTCGCCAGGATCAAGTGACAAAACGACAAATTATGAAGACCTAGATCATTTGCTACATAGGAGTAATACTTAGTCCAGGTTCAGCTTTTAAATAAAGGAAGTGAAATTTGGGATCATCAGTTTAAAGCTTATATTATTTACTGCGTGCTAGAAACGAATAAGAGGAGCTGGCCAATACTGTATGAGGTTCGAAATAGGTCCCTCCAAAATTCAGAGACAGTGGTAGAATAGACCGAATGGTAATGTGTGGTACTAACTAGATTCCTCATGTTAAATTGCATGCATCTGAAGCTAAATAAAGGTCTCTGAAAAATGGCATTTTTATTCAAGGGAACTAAACTGCAGAGACCGGAGAATACTAATTAAAAAGAAAGTTTAGGAACAATATATTTCACTATTATGCCTCATTATATGTGCTATAAAATGTATAATAATTTTAGGCGTATTAGAAGACGTTTCACTGGAAGCCAAAAGAAGAATCAACCTGACGGCACAAGGACAGAATGGACCTGAAGCCATAAATTGTTACGATTGTGACGATGAAGGCAGTGACGGCTTAATATCCAAGTGAAGGTCATCACAAAGGGCTGAGCAAGTAATTTTGTTCGCGAACAAATCCTGAAAAAATTCTTATTAAGAAATCTCTCGGAAGAGAACCGCGGAGTTACGAGTAAATCGTAAAGCCTTTTTTTTATAGCATTGAATTCCAGTCCTACGGATACATCAGTATTATGTTGCTATTATGTACTTTTTTCGAAAATAACTTACTATTGCAGAACAAGTTCTGTATATATTACTCTTTTATCAACAATGATGATAAAAATGAAGACGAAAAAACAACAAATTTGAGTAGTTGGCATTTTATTATTTTTCGTCGCACAATCTTACTGCATGTGTTCCGTCTGTCACCATGTATCTTGTGAGAGAACACTGTATTTAAGTGGCACTTATGTCTACCAATTTCGAGTTTCGGGCCAGACTTTCTTTGATCGCAGTAAATTAAAAATTCAGCATTGTGGTCACGTAATGGAATAAAGTTAATAGTTTGATATGAATCGGTCAATTATTTTAAAATTAACCAGTAACATGACTACGTAAGTAGTGTATTGTGATTTATTTTTAGAATTGTCAATGATATGAAAACGGGGGGCGCTAGTAGATTGTAGGGTTGAGAACATTAACAACTGGGTCTGAATAGTTTGCAATGGCGACGGGCTTTAGTAATAGCGAGTTTCATCTTGTGGATTCTACTAGCAGAGAGACGCACACGTTGTTTTCTCCATTTAGTTACAGAAATTTATCAACTTCGATTTATACAAACTCAGTGAATGTCGTGACTGAGTGTCTGTCAGCTTCTCAACAGGGATACCGCTCCATGAAGAAAATGAGCTAATTTCCTGTTCTCTTATTGGTTTACAAGCCTCATCTTCCCTCCCCTGCTCGCACTTTCCCCCTTATTATGACTTCAGTATTGTTTTCAAGAATTTATAATTTTTATTTCTACAGTTTTGGTATTATTTCTTCCGTCTCTTAATTCAAGGTAGTCCTCTTCAATCTCATTTCCTTCAAATTCCGTCAAGTTCGGACATTTCAAGTGTCATTTTGTTCCTGTACACCCCCCTAACCAACTTCCAAAGTCACATCGGCAGTCCTGTCCTACTTAATTCTGCTTCCATAACCTATTTTCTGTGCGCGGATTGTTAATCTTCTCTAATGACGGAGACAACAGTTTCCTTCAGAATGTCGGTATATGCCAGAATACATAACATCACATCCCGAAAAGACACTTCGCTTTAAACTCTAATGAATATGACTGATATGTAAGGTACAGGCATAAGGCGAGGCTTGAGACCGACATTCTGCTAAAAATAAACCACTTCGAAATATGGACATACAATCACTTCAATTATTAACCAACAATTGCACTTACATAAATTCCACATAAAAACACTTAAAAACACTTAAAATCCCTCCGACATGTTTCGATCTTCCTTAGATCGTCCTCAGGGAGCTATGTTTCTCCTTGGTAAAGTTATACTATAACATTCACAATTTAATTAGTTTCTGTAAACATGGTGTTGTGGCAGCATGTCATGTTGTGTGGGAATACGGTGTTGAGAGTGCAGCTGGCTGGGTGTGCGTCGTTATGCTACGTAATGAGGGACTGGCTATAGCCAGAAAACGACGCACACCCAGCCAGCTGCACTCTCAACAGCGTATTCCCACACAACATGACATGCTGCCACAACACCATGTTTACAGAAACTAATTAAATTGTGAATGTTATAATATAACTTTACCAAGGAGAAACATAGTTCCCTGAGGATGATCTAAAAAAGATCGAAACATGTCGGAGGGGTTTTAAGTGTTTTTATGTGGAATTTATGTAAGTGCAATTGTTGGTTAATAATTGAAATGATTCTATGAAATGCACGGTACAACAATAAGGTTTATGGGCATACAAGATCATAGCTTAGCGTGTTGATAAGCTAAGTGGATAACTATCACATTACAGTTAATGCAGTAATGAGCACAGGTGTATTTGCAAACGCAAGAAGGCCGAAAATTATAAACGGCCGAAATTTCATGCCAGAATATTAATCAGCTAAGAAACATGTAGCTGCGCAATAATTAAGTAGCTGAACTTCGTTTCTGTTTCGCAATTCAGATTCTGATTAAGACAGTGCCATTTTTGCCAGATTGGTTCCTGGTCCTAAATAATCCCATATGCAAAGTTTGAGAAACATTCTTCACGGAAAACTAGAGCGTGAACTGACAAATCAACAGAAAAAATTCCTGTGAGGAATCAGTGAATGTTTAATTCCACATATTTACACGCTTTGCAAAGTGATTAGACACTGATACAGCCCATAATTTTACGCCATCTGACAAGTTATAAATGGCGTCACAAGTTTCTAAGATTATATTTCGATTAATTATTTGAAATGTCTATTTACAACAGCAGTTCTCGCTGAAATAGAACAAACTGGCCCACACAGCAGCGTTTCCGCCTTTTATCTGGGAGACCTCCGGTATGAATCTCAGTCTCGACACAGACTATTCCTAATGACGTATCTGTGGATATCTCAGTTCTTCAGACAAATGGGTCAAGAGAAACTGAAAGGAAGCCTTTTTACATCCATTCAAATTCATTTTTTACTATTACCGCTGTCGTATTACTAGCCTCTTTGCAAAGAACACAAACCACACATTAAGAGTTCTCAGATGTTTAGTAATATTATTCTTATTTTCGACAGTATAAAGGCTCATGTATTAGTAGCCTCGTAAAATAATTTATGAGGAGATTCTTATAAAATACTAATTCAACAATTCTCTCATCCAGTTCCTCTAGGTTTCTTTGTGCAGTATATTCTACATTACAAGCCTTCTTTAATAGTTTCTAAAACAGAGAGCCCATGTCCTTTTTTGTGGTAAGCCATCACGAAGCCATGTTTGTTCACAGTTAAATTACGGGTCTATGTCTTGGTGCAAGATGGCTCCAGGAGATATCTCTGACTAATGCAGAAACATGGAGAATTTTCTTCTTGTGTGACCGTCGTATGAAATTAATGTATCTCACAGACAGACTGGACTTCCCGGCGTGAGCCGGTATGTCATTGCAAGGGTCAAATAAGTTCACATAAATACATATGTTTTCTCTAACTGCCTCCAATTTAATGAGCGCATTTAGAGTTCAGTTCCTGGAACGATATTTATTATATTTATTCTCGTTATGTTCAAGGGTGCTTGTGATACCTTCGGCCATGTAACTACGAAAGTTAGCATTTTTACTGAGTAATGAATTGGAAAGGATGTGGAAATAAAGCGGTCGTTTCCTAATTTTAGTCATCAATCCGGTACTTGGGTGAAGCAACTGAGAAAATCAAGAAGACCGCAATTAAATTTGTTAATTCTGACACCAACACTTCGACTACCAAGCAAGAACGATAATCATTTGCTAGCGTTGTCCATTTTGAAGTGGTAATATTGTTCTCCTGCGATAAACAGACAGTGCCAAAGTGGTTGCTGCAAAAGCGGCTCGTATATACAGGGTGTCCCAGGAGGAATGTGCCAGACTTCGGGAGAGTGTTCCTTATGTTAAAGTATACCGATGTAACCCAAAACACCTATACCCAAAGTTGAACGGTTACGGAGATAATGGCCAGAGAAAAGTGGGGGCTTCTTGCGGTACCAAATACTGCAACCTGCACAGCTGATGTGTCACGTGACAGTGCTAATGTCCTTGACAGTGGAATGCAGTGTTCACTGTGCCTGCGTGACGCTTTGCGCAGTCAGCCATGTTACATCACCGCTGCGCTTTCTCATGTACAGTGCTTGTAACCCTAAGGACAACTATGACACAAGTGGAGTGTTTTTGTAGTTCAATTTAATGGCTTCATGTCGCTCACAAGTTAGTTTGATGTTAAGTACAGATATTAACATTACAGAAACCACATATTCCTGCCAGTTTTAATATGTATTTTGTAATCAATAAGTGTGTAACAGCTGTCAAAGTTTCAAACTTCT
>Ga0123354_10000769_pt1 | contig 34725 bp, 27 predicted proteins | sample TergutLab28metaG_2_FD_97872 | JGI IMG/M metagenome (GOLD analysis project Ga0123354, IMG submission 97872) | Labiotermes labralis P4 segment gut microbial communities from Petit-Saut dam, French Guiana - Lab288 P4 | ecosystem: Host-associated > Arthropoda: Insects > Digestive system > Gut ... | reverse complement strand
GGGGGGGGTTCAACAAATTCAGTCTAGGACAGAGGACAGAGAGAACGGGCATCTGGGGACGGTAGCCGCCTACTCATGGGTTCTAGAAGCAGCTGTAATTTGGTACAAGAAATTTCATTGCATATAGTAAAATTTTCTTAATTTTTTGTACTTTAAATCATTTATGATGACAACCAATTTATTTGTCATTGCTAATGTAAAACAATTGCGAACTTAGGTAGTTTTAGAATTTTACTGCCATTTTTCCGAACATCTTGAGATGTTGGCGTCCTAAATTGAGCAATTTTTAACAGTTTTCACAATCGGGTTGAGTTTGGCACGATTTTGGAGGTCCTTCAGAATTTCGGGGGGGAGAGTGGTTTGAACCCCCCAAAACCACCCCTCGGTACGCCACTGACGCTGAATGTGGAAACACCATGCTCATCCGAAACGTCGCTGCTTATTATCTAAACCAAATGGTGTGCCAAACGATTACGTACTGCTGTTAATGACTGTGGGGTCTGCGGCTGACCTGTGCTGCGGTTTGCGCTGGGGAAAGGCGACCATCCTTTGTTAGTGACCACTCACCCATGTATTCCTGTTAAACATACATTGGACTAAAGAGCTATCGTGTTTCGTGCGTGTGAGATAATATTGTCATTTTCCGTAATGTTTTGTGTGGTTAGACCTGTGCATACTATTGACTTCAGGCTTGTTGCAAATGGAAAACTTAATAAATGGCGACCAGTATTTGTTTCAAGCAGTCGTCGTCGCGAGTCTTCAGGGGCTGTACCCATGCTGTGCAGGTCAACAGCATTCTCTTGAGTAAAGAGACTACTGGTACATTTTTATGACTCGCAAATACTACTGCTGTACAAGCAGCGGGCGTCCACAATGGCTGCGGGACAGATAGTTCTTAAAATCGTCTATAGATGGTGTACAGCGGCGGAAGAGATAAGGAAGTTGCTCGTAACTCTGATAGATGGAAACACTAATCAATCAAGTTCAGTGGAATAACAACACAATAGCTGAAACAAGATGGCAGTGAGGGAATGCGTTTGTGGAAGTAGAGTGAATGAAATATTATTTTGACTATGAATTAGTACAAAAAGACAAAATGAATCAATGGAATCCGGTAAAGGAAGAGGATCGATATGGGATTGGTATGTCATAATATCATTTAAATGGTTTGGAAGACTTTAATTCAAGCAACTTTTATTGCCATTGGTCCAGCCCACTTTTCAGTGCACGCATTCCATCAGTCATTGACTCGGTAAGAATTCGAATTTTTTCGTAGGAATTCGAATTTATTTACCAATAGTGAAGTTTATGTACAGCTTTATGGTGTTTTAAAATTTGTAAGAGCTGTCGCTTAAGCGTGCGATATATTAATTGGATGCGTATCAATGTATAAACGTCTGCCGTGGCGTCACAGTACAGAAATTGAGTTTTCACATACCCTCAGGACTGTACATACTGCTGCATCGTTACATCATTGTACTTTCTATTAATTGGTTTTCGCTCCCGTCACTTATTTTCTTGCCTTGTCCAAATTAGTTGTCATGTATTAATAATTCCTTATGGTCTGGTGATTGTTCTCTGTTGAAGGTTTTATAGAATTTTAAGTTTATAAACACCAATTCCATTCTGTCACTTGTTACATGGACAAAGCATACACTCCAACAAAATAGCAATGTTGAAGGTGGAACAGTGAGCTAACATCAAGTTCTGTTGGTGCGGTGGAAAATTCCCTTCTGAAACATTACATTTACCACTCCACATGTATGGTGACCATAGTAATGGTTGTAGTCTTGTACTTCAGTGGCACTATCAGTTCCAGGTGGGACGGGTGTCACTGAGATGTGCAGTGTGGTCATCCAACAACAGCAGGTACAGGTTTATGAAGTGCTACACTATATGTCATACTTAGCATGTCAACGATGTTGCCACAACAGTGCAGATATCATGTGGAAACTGTCATGCCATCTTCAGTAAGTTTCTGACAGTGCTAAGAAATGTAATACTATTTATGGTTCCTTGCCCACTCAGAAGCATAGCAGGAGAGAGGCAAGAAATTTGTCAGGATCTCATTGCATCTGCAGATGATCCCATATCTCTGCACAACATCAGCATAGGTATGAAAATGTGGTGTTTCCTGTATGATTGACAAATGTAGTACCAGTTTACTGGGTGGAAATCATCAACATTCCTACAGAAGATGAAATGCCACCTGGACCAGGCTTAAGTACAGTAGCTTCTGGAGGGATTTTTCAACACCAGTGATGTCATACACAAAGACTTAACTCCTGAGTGAGCTGCCATGAGTAATGAGCAGTACATCCAAGTGCTACATGGTCTGCTCAAAGTTGTCTTCTGGAGGCAGCTAGAAATGTGGACAGCAAGCATCTAGATGTTACTGCTTGGTAGTACTTCCACACATTACTCTATCCTTGATCAGCAGGAACTGGTGAAATGTGGCACTGTTTTGCTGCCATACCTGCCATCTTCCCCAGACACTGCTCTGTGCAACCTTTCTGTTTGACTGATTGAAGCCAATGCTATGTGATCACATCAATACATAGAATAATCAATGCTGCTGTGATGCAAGTTCTTCACGTGCTCGTAGGGGATGGATGCCAGCACTGCTTCTACATTTTCTTTGCCCAATGACAGAGGTGCATTAGGGCAGACAGGAACTGTTTTTGGGGGTTTTCATAGCTTGCAAGTGTTGCAGCCAAATCATAATCCCCACATGCAATCCAGGACATATGATACTTAGAAGTTTAAATTATGAAATAACTTGAAATGCCAATTTGATGCAACAAGGTAATTTTATTAATGTATTGTTAGCTTGACATGTACACGGTAACATCCTCATCGCACACATGACCTACGCAGCGGCTCTCAAGACCACCACCCATCCAAAAACTCAGTGCAGAAAACCATATGCTGCAACTCAACATCCAGTGCTTCTGATGATGGGCGCATGTACCCGAAACATGTCGAGCTAAGAATACATCAATAAAATTACCTTGTTGCATCAAGTTGGCATTTAAAGTTATTTCATGAGGAAGATGCATGGTCAAACAGTCCTCAGGTTTAAATTAATTCATTCTTAACCCGTGTGTTCTGTCGTATCAACCCTATAAATGTGAAGAATGACTCAAACTATATTTAAAGATACTGTTCATACTGCACCGTAAACACGCTCTACCTAATTTATAAAAACCAACCAGTTAATTCTGTAAAGGGTTACGCACTGTTTGTTCTGAGATCCACACAGAACACATAAATGCACTCTGTGGGCAAAATGTAGAATTTTTTAATCTTAAACAGGGAGCCATGTGTAGTAACCACTTGGCAATTAAAGGGTTAAAAAGCAGTTACTGAGCTGAGTGGCTGAGTTTTAGTTCTAGTGTGAGCAGTTCAAATCTCAATCAGGACACAGATTATCCTGACTGAAGATTCTTGCAGTTTTCCTTGTTCACTCTAAACAGATACTAAGAGAGTACCTCAGATTTGGCCATGACAACTTCAAAATTTTGTATTCTTTCTTTTGGGTGATTCCCCGGAGTCTGAAATCTCCCAAAAGAAAGAATATAACATTCACAACATGGTGAAAGTTTATGAAATCAACTTCAAAATTATTTGCAGTTCTGTCACTAATCATTCAACCTGTTGATGATGTATAGTTTAAGTTACTTACAGTGTTTGTAGATAAGCCATGAACAACTAAATAAATACTTGAGACTACTTGGAACTAAGAAGAAACATTGCCACCATACATTATAAGAGGTGTTAAAGCATTAACAAGTTACTTGTCTGACAGGTTCCATCATTTGACAGGAATGACAGTTTATGTACCATTTTCAGTCATTTCGGTCAGTAACTTGATTGATAAACATTTTCCAAATGAAGCTGGCAACTGCGAAGTAATGGGTGGGCCATTTATATTTCGCCCTTTTGCTGACAGCACTGAGCACTTAATTTTGGTGCCGCAGGGTTCATTGTACAGAATGACTACTCATATAAAAGGCAGGAATTTAGATATTTGATTTATTATTATTATGAAATTAATTTTTGCCCTCTTTGATATGCGGCATTGCAGTCTGCTTTCAATACAAAATTGCAGGCCATATTGCCCAGTGCATGTGATAAACAAAAGAACTCACTCTGCATGATTTCAGGCTTCCGCTGCAGTGTAAATGAGATCGCCCCTCTTCAGGGATGTTATGCAGCATAGATTGGTAGTTAGTTACCGAAGCTTAACAGTTGAAGATGAGACCAATAGGTTGTCCCAAAACATCGATAACTAACTACCAATCTACACTGCATAACATTCCAGAAGCGCAAGGACCTCAACTCACTGACACTCATTCACTCAGTCGCTGCCTTGTGTGACCAGCCAAGTGCTGGGTCAGAGGTGTCACCCTCAACTTAAAGGTGGGATGTGAGAATATGCTTCCTGTTTAGGGCTGGCATACACATCAGGACAGTGATACACCAGTATGGAGCAATGGTAAAATGATGCATTGTGGGGTAAAATTGAAGAAACTCAGCAACCTACTCCATTGCCTTTTGTCCCATCACATATCTATCATGAAATAAACTGGGACTGAACCCAAGGCTCTGCTGTGTGGAACCATTCTTACCACCTGAGCTTTGGAAGTCTTGATGATTTACTATGTAAAGGTAAAGCAATACCCGTACAGACCAGGACATGCCCTGAGTGTCCCAGGAGTTTGATGCTCCCAAATTTTATGACAGTCGGCACATTAAGACAGTAAGGTTGTAAACCCTATGCACTGGCCGCCTTTACTCCCCCAGGAAATATTCCTGGTACTCATTTCTGTTGGAGGCTCAGTGAATCCCAGGGCCATAGTGCAACTGGAAGGATTGTGTCAATGTAAAATTACAATGCTACCATCGGGAATTGAACCTATGACCTGGTTTGTAGCACAGTGCCTCAACCAATGCACCACCGCGTGCCCCCTCACCCATCCAAGTACTAACCATGCCCAATGTTGCATAACTTTGGTGATCAGACAAGAACCAGTGTTTTCAACGTGGTATGGCTGTTGGCTATTTACTACGTAGTTTCATTAGTTTAAAAATCAAACAGTACTAACTGAAACCCTTTTAGGTGCACTCACAAAGCAGTTTGCAAAATGGTGACTTCTAGCTTTGCCATACCTGTCCATCCATACATCCTCAAGGTACTCTACTTTCATTGGATGGATTTATGTGAAATTTTGGATTTTTACTAAAATTTGTTGGCACTTCCTGAATAGGATAAATTCTGACAAAAGTAGTGAACACTTTACATGAATACCTACTTACATTTGTACATTTGGTTGTTACATTAGACAGGCTTTGTTTTTTCAGGTGCAAAGCCTAAAAAAAGAATTTATGATATATACATTCTGCCATCTTGGGATGGGTAGAGGAAATTTATCTGACCTTGTATTAGATAAGTACTTGACGCACGATACATATCGTTCGTGAGGGAGGTGCAGCAAATGTGATATCTTGACATTTACAAGATAAGCACAGTAAATTAGGCAAAGCTAGGGAAGACACAGATACAGTGAATGATCTGAATATAACTATAATCCCCACAAAAGAGCAGGATGATTTAGTCATTTAATTTAACTCTATTGAATGTAGACATGTTATGCCCAGCAGGCATTGCCTAACTTGTTCTGTAGCCAGTTTGTTGTCACTATAAATATGTATGCAAATGTGATATTAAACCACAATCAGCAAAAGAGTTTAATATGTTTTTTTAAATTGTTCAAAAATGTATGTGGAGACAGCAGTTACCATATAGAAATGTGATTTATGATCAACTGATGATGAAAGTATTCTGCAGATGCTCAGAAAATGTTATCATTTGCTATAAATAAATGTGGCTTTGGGGTGATATCTGGTGGCATTATGTTCACATGTAATTTTATGAAAGTGGCCCAGATTGAGATTATTTTAACAAAGAGTTATTGTGGGTGTGAATCTGTAAATAAAGCATGTCATCATTGCAGGTAGTACATCTTATGAAATTAATAGATGGATCCTTTTTATTTCACATTCAAAAAGGTAGTGTAGTGTATGCTTATTGCATAAGTGGCTGACTTAACTAGCTCCATGGAACAGAATACTTCTTGAGAATAACCTCTATTCCCATTGAAATCTGATGTTATTACCATGTTTCTAAGATCACACTATTGGCCCTTGTTCTAAGCCAGATTAGTCCTGTCCATGCCCTCCCATTCTGTCTCTAAGATCCACTATAATATTATTATTCTATTTATGCCTGGGTCTTCCAAGTGGTATCTTTCCTTCAGGTCTTCCATCCAATATATTTTATGCATTTCTCTTTTCTGTATTCATGCCAAATGCTATGCCCATCTTGTACTCCTTAATTTTGTCACCATAATACGGTTGACAAATGCTTTTCCCAGTGTGACTAGATTGACTGCAAGTGGCCTGTTCAGTGTGCACATGACCGAACAGGCCCGCCCGTCCTGTCGGTAATGAGGATGTCCTGATACAAACATTGCGTGCACTAGCAGGGGAGTCTGAACAGAACTAGAGTCTACTAAAATATAATTCATATTGCTGTCATTATTGATCAGGGAATGGAAACACTGTAAAAGAGCAATGTTTATGTTGCTTTTAAGTAGCATGAAGTACAGTAAACCCTCCTTTAAAATGGATCTGTCCAACATGGATTTTAGTATATTCGTGAAAATAAATGCAAACAATTATTTGTGAAATATGGAAAATTCAGTTATGCACTGTCTGCTGAATGTAATGTAGTTACATATAAAAAATACCGGTAGGTTGAAGAGGCTTATATGTATGTGTGTGTAAACAACTTGAATTGTTTCATTCAGCATACGTAACTGTGTAAATTTTCAGGTCAGTTGCCATCCTCCAGTTCCTTCCTCACGTGTCTTTAACACCTCTCTTTGTCTCACGAAACTGCATGTTCATTAATAAACATCATTATGTTATTCGTATGATTTCATTGTTTATTTACATTGGTTTTCCACAGCCAAATTCCTGTATCCCTGGTAATCCCTTAGAGTTCATAAAAACGTGGATTCACCAAAGGCCCATATTTTGAGGATTATATCCCCCACATTGGATGAGGGTTTACAGTAATTGTTGGGAGGATAATTTAGAATGGCTTTCTTGTCACTTATCTTATTTATGAAGTGTGTTTGAAAGTATTTTTCCTGACAGTGTATTAGGTCATATAACACCCTTATTAGAAATATACAGTCTGCACAAAATTAGGTATTGTCTGTGCATACCAAAAATTCAGAATTGGAAATAAGATTTTTTTTTTTAAACATTTTCATGTTTTGATTTTATCCAAAATCAAGCATCTCATTTGTCTTGCTTGTACTTATTACTAGTTAGGTTTGTAATTCTGTTCATTCTTTAGCTACCTGTCTTCACCCATTCTTTTTGCAAGTCTCTCCATCTTGTCGTGTATGTGGTTATTTGTGCTGTTGTATTATTGACCATGGCATGTTATGAATATTAAAATCTACCAGAATCAAGCCATGGAAGTACATCTTTCCACAACTAGTAAGTTTATACCACATTTGTACTTTTTCCTTTTCCTCGGGATACCTGACTATTGTCTAATAATTCATTGTTAGTGGCCAGTTATTCCCATATTTTATTTATGTCCTCTTGTCTTTTCCATTTTGATTAGTAGTACTAAAATCCTTGTCACATGTTTTATTTTACTCTCTTGAACATTACAATTTATACATTTAAAAGTGTCATAATTTCTCTGGAATTACACTATAAAAATGACAGTTAATCCAAATTTGTTTTCTACAACAAATTGTTCCAAAAGATAAAGCATGTAATGAGAGGTCCAGAATTGAAATCAGGTTACCTTCCTTGAGTATTAGAATTTTTCAAGTACTTCCTAAATAGAGGAGTGTGTTTTACCATGTTTCTGAGGATGACAGCTGTCGCAGGATGTTCTGACAGATGCTGGCTTTCTGTATGATAGAGCTGCTAAGGGGCACAGTAAAAGAGATCTATAGTAACAAGCCAAGATACTAACACTTGATTCAAAAATTGATATAGACCATGAGAACTCAGCCATGATGACAGGAGTATGAGAATCTTTCTCTCCACAGTCACAATTGCATCTGTGCTTAGTTGCCAAGTCATGGTGCTGTAAGGCTTGATGCTATGTCAGTGACCAAGTGATGATGGCAGAAAGCTTGCATCTGTGTTGGTGACCATGTCATGTTGATATAAGATCTTCATGTGTGTTAATGACCAAGATGTCTTTGTGTGAGTCTTGCACCTATATCAGTGACAAACTCATGGTTATGTAAGGTGTGCACTTTTGATGGTAAAGTCATGGTGGTACAAGGCCTGCACACATGCTGCTGACCGTATCATAGAAGTGTAAGGTGTCTACCTGGAAAATCTGCTGATGAAATTTATGTGACATTAGTTAACAGTTCACATTCTTTTTGGATGTTCAATGAATTGGCCATTTGCTATAATAGTAGCACAAACTGCAGTAAGCCTATGGATCCGTCAGTCAGTAAATATATCACTAAATCAGTTACAGTTTAGTGTGGCATAATGTGTGGAACTGTATCAGACCTCAGTTAAATTTTTGTGTAAAGACTACTTTTGTTTCTTTCAACAGCAATCCATAACTTTCATCAGGATGCGCCGTACAGGATAAAGTTGATGGTTGGAGAGGCTGTTCACATTTTGGAAGAAAATGGAGATTGGTTCTTTGGATTTTCTACCAAGAATCGAGCAGTACGGGGAATCTTTCCAAAATCTTATGTCCATATCAAAGAATGCATTGTTGACCGAACTGGGTAATTGTTTAGAAATTACAGTAAATATGTACTTCAGAGCATATTTATGTTGTTGTTGGGTCATAAGATGGCAATTTTTTTTTTTATTTACAGCCCTGTGGAGGTGGTAACATTAAAACAACCACATGTTGTCCAAGAACTAACATCAGTTTTGAGAGAATGGGGCCATATATGGAAACATTTGTATATAGTAAGTACAAAAAACTGTTGATAGCTCTGTGTACACTGTTTTGTTCCTTATTTATGCAACTAAAGTTTTGGTAGTTGACTGGATAACTTACTGGCAAACTGACTGAAGAATTGGCCAGCCAGTTTTCCACTAATTAGATAATTAAGTAACTGATGTATTAACTAAGACAGTAACTAACTGCAGCAATTTGCTTAGTGATTGCCATGTTTTGTTGTGGATTTGTGCTAAATTATATCACAGGACACATGAACCTATAAACTTCCCAATCCATAGTTTGTAATCCATTTCCTATTTGAATGGTTTTTCTGTTGGAGAAATTTGGGGAGTGCAGGTTTGTAACTGTTGTTCATTTGCTGCTTTTGGGTGCAGAGGCAGCTAGCAATAGCCACCTTGGGAAATGCCTGCTGGCACTGTTGAGGAATCCAGTTTGGCCCACCTATAGAGTTGACATATATTTGAGTCAATTTTTGTTCCATGTAGTAATGTGTAGAGCTATAGTAATGTGCTCCAAGACAGCTGCTCCATGGCTAGGGTATCATGGTGGATAAAATTATTTTGGGGTTGAAAATTTGTTGGGCTTATAGGGCACATGGGTTAAATGTAATGCATGTAGCATCAGCCAGGACTCTATAAAACCCAGTGAGGTTACATAAGCTGTGAATTTTAGTAATTGCTCGTCGTATTATTTTGTATAATAATTGTTAAATTTTCTAAGCTTATTTGTAGTTGTTAGTAAAATTTTAGTTATACTATGCATTCTGGAATGTCATTCTAGCAGTGTCACTGCAGACAATATCTGATAGTAGGAATGGCAGCACAGACAGTATCTTGTCATAGCAACATCAGCAGACAGTATCTCATTATAGCAATGTCAACACAGACAATATCTCTTGTAGCAGTGTCAGCACAAATTGTATCTCATCATAGCAGTAGCAGCACAGACATTATCCATGTGCACTGGCTTTCAAGTTTGCTGTCTGGAATAACTTCGTTGCTCAGCACATGTTGCTGTAAAATAATGATAGAATCCATGTTCTGAATTATCCTAAATCCAGGTCTTGGTTTTTTTTTTTTTTTATGGATTTAGCACATACTTTTAGCCTAACAAGCTGTTGGTAAGATAATACTGGGGTAATGTCTTGGCCCTTTCCTTGCTACTTGACTTTTTCAGAAGGCAGGAAAAAAGGTGGGAAAAGTAGTTTTCCACAGATTTGGCCAACAGGAGTGCCTGCATAATGTGAATCCAGGCCATTGCTAGCTTTGTTATTCTTTTGTTAGAGTGTGGATTGCTCTGTTTAATGATGTTTCCCTATTCTTTAATGTTTCTTTTTTTTTTTTGCCTTCTTGGTATATGGCACATCTATTAGTTTGTTTGTTCCTTGTGTCTTCCACTGGGATTTACATCTGCTTCTTATGCATAATGCCCACATTAGATATACTTCTACACTTAGTGATAAGGCCTCACAGGCTAGGTACTCCAAGAACAAGACATAGCTGACCTCTGAACTGTGATTTTTTAATCTAGAGAGTAAGTATACCATAAGGAAATTTTCCACTGATTGCTGTGATATATAATTCTTATAAAGTGTTTTACATGTTTGACTGTATGATATTGTTCTTGTTTTGTGTTTTGTTTTTTAGATTCATAGTAAACATTTCAAGACCATAGAGCATCATATTTATGAGTTGATTGGATACCGAAGTAAAATCCTATCAGGCACATTGCCTGTAGATGAACTCAAAGAAATCAAACAGCTAGTCACATCAAAAATAGACATGGGTAACAAGTAAGTTATGCATACTTTTTATATAAATCAGGAGCTGTTTATATTTAGATCCGAGTTAAACTGAAGTGTTTTTCTTTTCATGCCATTCTGTTTTGCAACTTTTATGAGTTATATAAAATGTACTGTATATATTTTACAGCCTGTTAGATCTCGATATGGTAGTTCGAGATGAACAAGGAAATATTTTAGACCCGGATATTACTTCCACCATCCAACTCTACTGGCAACATGAACTGGCTACTGAAAGGATAAGGAAAGCCACAGTAAGTTTTTAAATGTTAAATATGAGAAATTTTTAAGCTGCTAGCAAAAGACAAAGTTTCAGCACTCCTATTACCAAAGCCAGCCTTTGGATGCCCTATGCCTGCCACCAGAGCAGATCTGCTCTGATGTCATCCTTTCATCTCCTGGTCAGTTTTGTGGCTGCTTTTTAAGTGGTTTTCCGGTGGTTTTCTAATAAAGTCAAAGCTTAAATATATTGTAGTAAAAGTACATCCATGATGAAATAGATGTCTTACAAGTCAGAATGAACCTGTAGGATCTGTCATCGTCATCGTCTTCTTCTTCTCCTCCTCCTCCTTCCTCTTCTCCTCCTCCTCCTACTACTACTACTACTACTACTACTCCTTTTTCTCCTTCTCCTTCTTCTTCTTTTCCTTCTCCTCTTCTTCTTCTTCTTCTCCTTCTCCTCCTCCTTCTCCTTCTTCTTATTCTCCTCCTCCTCCTCCTCCTCCTCCTACTTCTTCTCCTCCTCCTTCTCCTTCTCCTCCTCCTCCTCCTCCTCCTCCTCCTCCTTCTTCTTACAAAGTTCATTTTAAACTATTGTAATTCTTCGTAAGAACAGCGTGAAGTGAACACAGGTATTATGTCCATGCATTTGTCTGTTTAGATGGGGTTGAAAGGTTTTGCTAGATTTGTATGAAATTCTGTATTTGGAGTGTATACAAGAAGTTGGGGAGTATTTAAGTTCTTTTTTTGGTATAGTATAACCCATGTAACTAGATACTCTTTCTCAGAAACTGTTCGTTGTGCAAACACATGGTACATGTCATAAGGTGAAGCATTCTGTAACCTTTGTTTGAAATGCTTTTCAATCTGATGTATATTTAACATGAGGCAAAGAAGATAAATTGTGATCAAGTGTAGTGATAATTTTAGTGTGTTGTACCAGTTTCTATGTAAAATGTAAGTCAAGGGCAGTGAGGTGTGCAGAATCACCAACAGTGTGTTACAAAAAGAAATACTGTGTTTACCCAAATTTAAAATGAAAGTTACTTCTTTCCAGTTGATTGTCTGAAAAGTGGCTGGTTTGTCTTATAATTACGCACAATGTTATGCGTGTTCTGTACAGGTATTTTCCTAAAAATTGAAGATTGTGGACAGGGTTCATGTTATCTGCAGGGACATCTAATATTTGGGTAAATACAGTTTACTTCTTACTGTTTGTCTTTCCCTTACAGGTTTATTTTCTCTGCTGAAGCATTAAATTTTTCTTGTTTCCAGTCTGGTCCTGTGAAGAAGCTGCAGAAGACAGTAACACAGTATTCACATATATTTTTTGTGTCTGTACGTAACTTTGTGTGCAAGATGAGTGAGGATGCTGAGCTTCTCATGACGCTATATGATGCCAAAGAAGGCCGAGCAATTGCAGAAAATTATGTAGTGAAATGGAGTAAGGAGGGCTTAGCACAAGACATTGACCAGCTGCACAATCTCAGAGTGCTGTTCACTGTAAGTTAAAGTGAAGCTGCAACAGTTCTATAGTGACACATTCTTAACTGAATAATCAAATGTAGAGTTGTATAAAATGTGGGATTTTTATTGGAAACACATATCTGAATCACCAGCTTTTACAGGAGACATTAAATAAGTGCAGATTGTCGAAGAAAATATGTGCTCAACTGATATTTAATCCTGGCATACAATATTTTAAAGTTGTTCCTAGGGGCGCCACTTGCAGTAGTAAATGTGGTATTTGATTGCAGGTATAAGTCATTGTTTTGGTTGCGAAACTTGTGAAGACTATTAAATTCAACATAACATGATACTGAAGTAAGCCAGTGATATTGGATGGTTTTTTAGATTCTGGTGCTGTGTATGAGGGAGAGTCAAATGAAAACCTTAAAAGTGGGATACAAATTCGAGACACAGCTCGATTGTCTTGTAAGTTGACAACATCGATACTCATGGTTTGAAGAGTGGCTGACAGGTGGCAGTACGATGCAGGAATGCATCACGACGGTTCAGTAGTAGTGTAAAGATCACGGCCTCGCTTGCAACATGCACCAAAGAAGAACAGCATTCTGTCATCCGTTTTTTAAGTTTTTTAATTGGTGAAGAGGTGAAACCCATCGAAATTCATTGACGAGTGGAAGTTCAGTATGGTGATGCATGTCTGTCACTACAGCAAGTGTACGAGTGGACTAGGAAGTTCATGAACGACATTAGTTCTGTAACAGACTCTTCTCAACCTGGTCAGGCACACCGAGTAGTGACACCAGAGGCCATTGCAGCAGTTGAAGCCATTGTGAAGGAAAATCGCTGCATAACAGTGAATGAAATAGCTGCACATCTGCATATGAGTCATGGATCAGCACACCATATTGTCCATGATAAAAAGTAAAAAAATATTTAAGGTTTTCATTTGACTTACCCTCGTAGTAATGGAAAATGTTTTTAGCCCGTGCCCTGTACAGGCATTGGAGAATGTCATTCCTAGAAGATGAAGTCTCAAGTTACCCATTCAGTCCAACTCACTCATACATAGTGGCTATGGGAAGGGTCTTTTGTCTTTTCCTTTTTAATCTGTTCCATATGCTATAAGGAAGGCTAAGCATGTGTCATCATTGTCCTTCACTAATTGCCTTTGAACTGGTTTTTGGATACTCATGGCACTTGGTTTGAACTTCACACTTCCATACCTTTTTTAAGTGTTTTATTTAATGACACTGTCAGTTGTTAAAATTGTGTAGTGTCAATGGTAAATTAGCGAAATATTAGTATGGATCTTTGGTCAAATGCTACCAACAGGGAAAGCCAAAGTACTCTGGCAAATACTTGTCAGAGTGATACTCTGTCTTGAAAATTCTGTACAGAACTACATGTATCTGTGTTACGTGTTCAGTTAGTAACACATTCTCTCTGGAAGTTCTGATGTTAACATAATAGTGTTGATGAAGATTCATGTCTTGTAGTATATTGTGCTGTGGTTACTGGTAAATGGTTACTAAATGTTTGATACTGAAGATGGAGGCCCTGTGTGTCTTCAAAACAGTGATACCTATTTACCATTCAACATGGCATAAATCCCAGAAGACTTCAGTCTTCACTTTCCTTCTTATTTCTTCACACTCCTTATTTCCAATAGATACTCATTTGTGCTCCCAGCTTTTGTTGTTGTGACCCTGAAGATGGTGGCAGTAGGTTTCTTGCACTCATGTTTCATTACATTACCACACATCGTTGCAGTCGAGAAGAAACTGCATTGTAGATTTAAAGTTGTCTGAGAATCAAGTTAATATGAAACACCAATAGCATAATTCTATATCTTTGGGGATGTATTTGATGCAGATGTAATATTGTGGTTAATAATGCTTTCTTTTACCAGGATTTGGGCAGTCGGGACTTAAATCGAGAAAAGGTGTACCTGGTTTGCTATGTAGTGAGAGTAGGCACCATGGAAGCTCGAGATCCTGACCATAGACGGAGCTCACATGTTCCCAAGAAGGCGCATGCTGAGGGCATAAGGCGTCCTTTTGGTGTAGCAGCAAAGGATGTAACTTTGTACATCAGTGGCAAGATTGAAGGAAATGAAGAGGAACATCACTTTATTCCCTTCTTGCAGTAATAATCCTATTCAGTTTCATGTTAATCTGTTCTCCTGGACTGGAATAATTGTGTATGCTCATTTATTTGGTAGATATACAGTCTTTTCAAGTAATGCCAACATTAAATTTTGATCAGAACTTATAATATCCAATTCCCTTCCATGCCTCAGTCAATATGTTGAGGCCGGAGAGAACTGTATGTTGGTAACTGTGCGTTTAGTAATTCACCCCTGTGTTGAATTTGCTCTAATAGCTTATTATCTGTCTCTGAACAAGTTTCATTGCCTGGCTGCAGGTCAATTAGATACCACAATCAAATGGAAAGCTATAGGGATTTTGTGCAGGTGACCCTGTTTTACATTGTCCAAAAAACTACCTTGAGAGTTACAGGTATCCAAGATTCGCACCAAATTTCAGGACCACACTTTAAGCTGTGCTATTAACAGTTCCACCTTAGACGTTTGTGTTGGTATTGTTGATGACAGGAAATTTCTAAGGTGCAAATGATGTAAGGTGACTTCTGGAGGCATACTTATACAAAGTTTTCTGAGAATCTGTAATATCGTTCGTGTATTTTTTGTAGGGGAGAGACACCTAGACGTTGTGATACTCTGAATCTGTATGTGGTTATTACTAAGGAGTTTTGACTAAACCAAATGTGAACTTTGGATATGGAGACCAGTCTCTGGTATCATACAGTTGGTAGGAATGCCAATACTTGCTTTCTGAAGTTTGAAACTAAGATTTTCAGCGCAAATTCAGACTGTGACACAAATACATGTTTTGTTAAATTACAGAATTTACAGTGAAACATATTTTGATAAGAGGGGTCCTAATAAGACTGGAATGTGAAGTTGCAGAAATCATAAATAACGTAATGACTAACATTATTTCTTCTGTGGAATTATCATATGCTGTGTACATAATTATTTTTCTGTTGGAAATTATGTTATTGACAGCATCACTGTGGAAGATAAACATTGTTGACACTAAAAAGATTCCCCTCTCTTCAGATAAGCATTTGACATGAAAGATGTGCATACGGTATAGTGCAAGAATGCCACAAAACTGAATCCCTTTGAAATCATACTGCTAAAGACCACAAGGAAGGAGAACAATTAGTAGATCGAAGCAGCGTAGGTGTGAGCAGCTGTAACTCTGGAGACGGAATGAATCAAAGGGTCCAATCCTTGATGTTTCTGATGATGATGACAGTATAGTCCGTTTGTGCATTATGTGCATTTCAGATGCTGTGAGAGAGATAACCTGGATGGTACGCTGCGGAGAATATTCACCTTGAAGGAGCTGCCACACAAAGAGCACAAAGGACAGGGACTGTGGACAAGCCTAAAATTACTGCATGGTGACTTGAAGCAGGTTTGTTTCAGTAATCATTTTATAAGGGTATACACATTATAAGTGTAGCTTTTATCACAGAGCATAATGAACCAATCCCTTTCGCTGTTGCTGTTAGACAGTATACATTTTTCATCCAATCGTGATAGTGTCACATCCTCGTGTATTTTTTCGTCCCCCAATACCGCAGTCATAATGAGGTGTGTGGATCATGTTTTGATTGCATCAGGTTGCAGTACCGCCGGGCTGGCCTTCTCATAACTCTTATGAATTTTCAGCTTCCTAGTATTCTGGCAGGAGATGTCAGTATTGCCTGATGTACACAGTGATGGCACTTATACAATTTGGTGCTAGCATGAGATAGTATATCACTGTGTGTGCACTTATGGCATTTGATGGTTGAGTGACAAGCCATATTTGTTATTCTTGTACAAGTTTTAATTTGGTTGAAGAGGAAACATTGTGTTGCTCTGAGTGTAGTTCTTTCTGTTTCGAGATAAATTTTATGACTTCTTAAAAATAATGTAACAGGCCTTCTTGTAATTTATAAATGATCATGCATTTGTAATCCATACAACAGTGTACTGGAAGTTCCTTATAACTGATGCCCTCATCCATTGATCATGGTATCTTCTTTATATAGCAGTTCTTTTAATCATCTCATGAGCAGTGATTTTATTAAAACTGCAACACCATATCCCATGGAGCTGATCTGGAATACTGAATATCAGCCATATATATGTCTTCTGGCATGCTACTTCTAGAATCAGTTCTCTTAAATTTTGGTAGGACACAGCATTGAATAAATAGCATCAGAACTGACACCATGTACACTGAGCTTATTGATTGTTGTGTGTAGTGTCAATCAGGCATGACACATAGTGAAACTAGTTACACTTGTCTGATCATGGAGGACACTTCTCAAGGTTTGCAGAAAGATGCAGGGTTTCTCTGGTAGAAATTTGAACAGGTCTGGAACCACAGATTTTATTAATAATAATGTTTTAAAGTGCCTATGAAGAAACCCTTAAAGAGCAGTTTTTAGGTTCATTTATAAAATTTCAAAAAGCGACTGTAAGCTTTGTCATGTCTGTCTGTGTGTCCATCCACATGGAACAACCAACATCCCACTGGACAGATTTTTTATGAAATTTGATATTTTAGTACTTTTAAAAAGTCTGTCAAGAACATTCAAATTTCATTAAAATCCAACAAGAATGACATGTACTTTACATGAACTCTGATGTACATTTATTATGATGTCTCAGTGAATTCTTCATAGAGTGAGAAATATTTGAGACAAAAGTTACAGAGAAAATCAATACACACAGTTTGTGTTCAGTAACTTTTTTCTGAAAATCATGCCAATTATGAGGTAATGTGGAAAAATACGGTAGAGCCAGACATGCTACAGATGATAATATGGCACATGCACATTGCATACTTGGTAACTAAGGCTACAAACACACACTCAGAATGTGTAATACTTATTGCTTTTCCATACCAACACAAGTTAGCTGAACATGCTTCAGTGCTATGTTACATGTACATTGCCTGTCTTTTTAAGTTATGTTTGTGAGAATGGCTTCCAGGACATGAATTGTGCAGACATTGAACTTTCACAGAATGGAGTGGTAGGGAAGGGGAAGAGATATGTACGGGTGAGTATGATTGAGGAAGAAGATAATGGTGGTGATGTTAGCCGTAGCATGGCAGTGCAGTGTGGTGACATGATGAGACTGCATGGGTTGGTTGCACTGTGAATACAGTAATATTTCCTCTGTCATATGAAAATTGGAATTGGTGGGACAAAAAGTGTCAACAGCTTCCAAAACAGATGTTGCATACTGTGGAAATAAATCCAGTTGTGTAATAGTATGTGGAAAATTATGAAGACATGTTTGCAAGAATACAGCATCTGGGATAGTGTAGTCAGTATAGTGACTAGGCTGTGGGCTGGTTGATTGTACAAATCCCAGCAGGGAGAAGAGATTTTTTTTCTTCTCCAAAATGTCCAGTCTGGCTATGGGTCGCACTCAGCGGGCCTTTCAGTGGGTACTGGCGGGCTTTTGCAGGGCGTATCTCCCTTATTGTCCCAGGTTATCATCAGTTCACTGTGGTTTTATGTTAACCTTTCGTATGTTCATAACTGTACAGAAACCATTATGAAGAAATTACCTAATGTTTCTGAAACTTATAATACATAATAAAATAATTTGTAATTATTTTTAGGTAAATGAATATTAAACCTAAACTACAATGAAACCACTTGAGCAGGAGGAATGACACTTGGTTTAACTCAAAAAACATACCCTTTTATTATATTAACTTTCTGATGGGCATTAGTTGTGCATAATTAACTTTTTTTGCAGGTTCGAGAAGAAAACCCACACTTAGTATTGGGTAATGTGACAATAGCACGAAAGATGGGTTTTCCAGAAGTGATTCTGCCGGGTGATGTACGCAATGACCTGTATCTGACCCTGGTGTGTGGGGAGTTCTCTAAAGGAAGCAAGTCAACCGACAAGAATGTTGAAGTTTCTGTCAGAGTTTGTAATGAGAAGGGACAAAGGCTTCTAGTAAGCATGAATATTACCTGTATGTTATTTGTTGTTACCATATAATAATGGAACAAGTCAATGAGTTCATTATTAAATCTTCCAAATATAATTAAGAAAGAAGGAGAAAGTTTCATAGAAGTCTGGTATATGAATGGCACAAGAGAAGTATTCTTAAACAAGAAAACTTAGGGGTATGGTAATAAAACTGTATAAGAAGATGGCAGAACCAGTTCCTTCTTGTAGGTTAGAGCTTTGGGCAATGACAGAATGTAAGATATGGAGGTTTCGAGTGTAATAGTAGTAGCAGTTTTTACATTCCAGAAGCAAGAGAGGATTAAAGCAATTAGTGAGGAATTACATATTGTTCATATTACAGGCAGAATTTTAGATTACAGAAATTAATTGTGGAAAGGTATTGAAAGAATGGAACAAACTTTATTCCCAAGATTCCACAGGGCAAAAGGAATGTTTGAATAGCTATGAAAAGATATATTGATGATTTTAATGGATATTGGAGTGGCCATTTGGCCTGATGAGGGATTGATGGTGATGACCATGTTGCTGATAATACAGGCTGTGCCATGGCTCAGAAAATTCGTCGCTGGTCTATCACCATGGAGACCTGGTTTTAGTCTGAGGCCAGTCCACATGGGATTTGTGGGGACACAGTGGCACTGGTACAGATTTTTCTCCAAGAACTCCAGTTTTTCCCTGTCATTATCATTCCACCAATGCTCTACATTCATTCATCTACCACTGATATGATAAAATCTTAGTAACTGACAGTGTCGTTAAGTAAAACGTGTAAAAGCAATTACATTGCATGATTTTCTGACCAGGCTTATGTTAGTTGTTCCGGATGAGTGCTGTCATATTCACTGTCAGTCTTTCAAGACTAGTGTGTTATGAAAACGTCCATATATTTGTTTCCACTCTTTCAGTCACAGGGACACTCCATTACTGTATGGTGTTGATGGGGCCACTGTGTTCAACTAATTATCACTCTGGTGTGTAGATGGCCACCCAATGTCGATGTATTGTGTTCAGAAGCCCTTATTAAGCTGTAGCACCCACTGGAAAGCCATCATTCTCATTGTTATCGTGGAACATGATGGGGGTCCATTCTTTTTACTGATTCATGCAGAGGCTAGCAAGGTTGACTAGACTACAAGTGGAGATTTACCTGCAGCATGCGTGCTTACATAGACTCAAAGCATTTTGTTGAAATACAGTGGACTCTCCATTCAAAGTCATTCTGTTGCCTGACTGACAGTGAACAGTTTTGTTATTTGTTTATTTTGGTAATATATATTTGCCTGACTTATTTAGAAATAGTAGAAACATACAGCAAAACCACATTCATGACCCATTTGTGCTGAACGCCAGCTACATCAACACATTTTGTGACTGAAGTGCCAGAATTGTCCAGAGATGTCACCAAGAATGTGCAAAGCAGGGGCAGCCATTTAAATTCCCATCTTTTTCAGAATGCACAGGTCATTTAATTCTGGCACAAAAGGTTTGATAGTTATTCTGCACTCCTTTACTTCCAAAGGTAACACCCATGTTTCCTCCTTGTTACACATCAATATCCACTTCAGTAATTTTTTTAGGGCATGTAATTTAGTTCCCTCTATAACTTGCATACTCAGTTCCTGATGGTGGAAGAAGTAACAGGACAGGAAAAAACTGCATAACAGGGAGCTTTGTAGTTCATGTTCTTTGCCAATATTAGGACAATGGAATGAATGATAAAGAAGTTGGTATGTCACATAGGATGTGTGGAAAAGATGAAAAAATGTGTACACAGTTTTAATTGTGAACACTTAATAGGGAGAGATCACTAGGGATATTTAGGCATGGACAGGATAATATTAAAAAGAACCTTAAAAAAGCATTGGTGTGAAGACATGGATTGGATTTAACTGGATCAGAATAGGACCCTCTGGTGCACAGTTATGGACATGGTAATGAAACTTCAGTTTCTGCAAATGCAGGGGATTTCATTACTGGCTGGCAACTGCTTTCTTGTTAAGGAGTCCTGTGCTTCGTGGACTTAATGGAGACAGTTTGAGAACGGTGGAATGAAACTAGAATCGTGGATTTTATGATGTTTTAGTGTCTTTGGGATGGCATGCATTGTCTTATATTATCAGTTTTAATGTGGAATTTATTTAAGAACCTGCTATAATAAATTTAATAAAAATATGTAACTGAATTGTTAATTTATATTTTAGAACCCAAATTTTGGGTTGTTTTGTGTGGTTTAAAATTTTAACTACTTATTCCAGTTCAGTGCTGTGTCTTATTCTGGAGTAAAACTGTGTTATAATCTCCATAGATATACGTGTTCTTGCAGATCCATCTTTGGAGGGGCATTTCTTTTGCAGGTTCAGATACCTCTGTCTCCTGGAATGGTTTCTAATGATGATACAAATCTGTGTGACAAAAATGTAGTTGGGGAAGAATTATTTGGCAGTGATTTTGCCATAATGTGTATCAGTCACATTGCTTATTTGTTTATTTGTTTGCGTGTGTGTGTCTGTGAGAGAGAGAGATAAAACATGGTTATTCTTTATTGCTGAGTGTTTTAAAGCAGTTCCATAAAATGAAGTGTGGGATCATTGCTGGTCTCGCTCCTGTAATTGTCCTGTACTGTATGGCCACGTGTTTACGTTCCAGGCTGTAATTACTTTGGGTGGTGGAGTTGAACTAATGAATGAATACAGATCTGTCATCTATTATCATGAAGACAAACCTCGGTGGTTGGAAATCTTCAAGGTTGCTGTGCCAATTGAGGATTTTAAAGGAAGCCATTTAAAATTTACATTCAAGCACAGATCTTCCAATGAAACCAAAGACAAGACTGAAAAACCATTTGCTATGTCATATGTAAAACTGATGCAAGAAAATGGGACCACATTACGAGATACACAGCATGAACTGCTAGTGTATAAGGTATATGGCACTTACTTTGAAGCATACAGTTTATTTTATAACTGTGATACAATTGTCCATAATTACCAGTTTTTTAGGGTTTTTTTGAGGTGCCTGCTCTTGCATGTAGGGTAATAACAGATTGAGCAGGAATAAAGCACCAGTTATAAACAAGTCCATTGGAGTTCCTTAGTTGTGCTACCTCTTAAGGTACAGCTTATTACCACTAACCAAATCTTAGTCCAAGGATCCTATTATAGCAAAAGAAAGGGGACTAAACTGAAGTTATGAGGGACAAATTGAAACTGATTTTCTTTTTACTGCAAGGCCATGGTATTTTCATTCAGGCCTAATGGCTGGAAAGGGTTGGAAGTTCTTATAAAATTTTAAACCATACTGAAGACAAAATTAAAATTTGAGGATGTGGGAATTATCACATAATTAGTCAGGTCTTGTTTTATGCCAGCGTTACATTCCTGAAAAATTTTGTGAGAATCAAGTTCCTAAATTCCCATTTAAAACAATGTATTTCCTCGGGTTTAGGGGATTGACAGCCTTGTCCTATATAGTGTATGCCTATGCCATTACTGTATGGACCTTTAGAGTATATATTACTGTATATGCAGTATGTATTCATTTATATACATTATGTAAATGCAATGAAGAACTTTTCAGCAGCCACAATCTCAGCAGCAGCTGCTTCCCCAGTCATTTTAATGTTATGTAAATTATATCTTTTTGTGAACTTGCAAACCCAATCTGTACTTACATTAAGTGGTTTAACATCATCATCATCCTTTGACAAATTCTTATAAATAGAAAGAGCTTTTGCTTTAACCAGAAACTTATAGGCACATGGCACTGATTGTGATCTTCAAGCCATATACTTAGCATCTTTCCAATACATTTGTAGTAGGGCTTCTTGAAGAAGAAATTCTTGCAGCAGCCACTTTAGTGAACCTAGCACTTTATTTTTTTTTTCAGCAGTATCACGAATTGTGTGTATGCTGCTATGAGTAAGTCTTAATATTATGGCATATGTCAGCAATTCATTAGCCCTTTCAAGCCAGCTAGTACATCTACCTTCTCTTTAACACTGATTGTCTTCCACCGGTTTTCCATTGGGATTGCACTTGATTGATTGATTGATTTGCATTTGGGATTTGGGTTTGGGGCCTCTCAGTCCCGATGCACATAGGCCTTAATTAAGACGGGCCCTTTGTGCCCCATATCGAATCATGGGAGCCCCGCAGCCTTGCTATAGCTCCAGATGGCCCCCAAGCCTAAACTCCTAATATCCTCGGGCTCCAAAAAGGAGGAGCCCAGGTACACATACCTGAGTGAGGCCAGAGACTCGCACTCACATAAAATGTGAGCCAAGGTTTCCTCTCCCACCCCGCACTTTCTACACAGGGGGCTGTCAAGCAGCCCTAGTAGGTAGACATGTCTCCTCAGGGTGTTACGACCCGTGAGAAGGCCAGTCACGACCCTGGATTGAGTCCTATTAAAGGTCATAAATTTTGCCCTGGTACCCAGACTAGGTCCTGAGATGAACTCATGAGCCTGCCTTTGGGTATCACCAAGACCTCGCCATTGGGCCCCGTGCTGGTTAACCAGCCAGCGGTTGAACCTCATTTGTAAATCTTGCCTAGAGACCCCCAGGGCCGGCTCGGGTCTGAGAAACTTCAGAGCTGTGCTGCCCCTTGCGAGCCCATTGGTGATTGGGATTGCACTACTGGATGTACATTTATGTTTCACACTCATTTTAGTAAGAAAATCAAATACTGTTGAAGGAAACTAAAGGAGCCACGTAACATAATCAGTGGCATAATCCAGCCATACATGTGACTGCTGATGTGCCAATGACATCACTTCATGCTAACCTTGTAGAGATGATCTTTGCAGCCACACATTGTCTGTGGCACAGAGAGTCTGTTTTTGGTTTGAAGCAGTTTTGCTTAGACTATGCCAGACTGCATTAAACCATAAATTATCGCATGAATTCGGAAAGGGGTGTAAATTTTCAAGTTGTGTTAAAGCAAAATTGCATGAAAAGGACTTGTGTAAAAAAAGACCTGCCTGTATATTGATGTATCTGTGTGGCTATGTTTATCCCCATTAATGTTAACAAGCATGATATTATTTTTCAGATTGACCACAAGAAGTTTGAAGACAGTGATGTGGGATATCTCAGTCTTCCTTCAACACGGGATGAATTAACTGAGGGTCAGAAACCTCAGCATGGGGGATTAATTCTGAGTAACAAGGACAGCTTTACAATTCATACCAATGTGTGTTCAACTAAGCTGACACAAAATGGTAAACCTTCCTTTTTTAGTACCATGCTTGAAGGTGTTATTACTGAGTTTAAAACCTATGTCTTTGTATTCTGTTTTACAAAACAGTATTATTAAGACAGAACAGCAGAAAATCTGACCCTTGTTTTATATTATTATCCGACTGACCTCCTAATGGCAAGAGTATAAATCAAAAGTGATTGAACACAAAATTCTCTTTAAAATATGCAGGTGTAGGAAGAAGGAAAAAGCCTGAGAAAATATGTGGACCTCTGAAGGATGTCATTTAGGATATTCCATAATGAGGGACTTTGTTCTTTGTAAATATCACAGAGTATTAGGATAGTGAAATGATGGGTTGCACATATTGCTGGAATGGGAAGGTAAGGAATGTATAAAGAATTTTGGTAGGGAAACATCTTGGAAAATGTACAGTTGGATACAAAGAAGGAGATGGGAGTATGACATTAACCTTTGGCCCTGAATAATGACAGACAATGCACAGTGCAATGTTCAGAAAACTGAAGGACAACTAAATTTGTCACCCAGAACGTGTCACTTATGACATGTTCTTGTATAGCCCTTGGCTGATGTTTGTGTGTTTATGTCATATGTGTAGCTGCCTTTGCTCATGGGCATAGGCACGTTCATTAATCAGAATGTTCCCTCCCTACCCCCCTTTATCCACAAATTTGATAATTTGATTTTGGCACTAGAGGGTTGAGATAGATATTGAGAAGACTGGTTATGAGGATGAGGGTTGCAGGATTTTGTCAGTTGTGCATGTCAGTGTACATTGTGTCAGAGTTAATCGGATTCTGCTTCACAGGCTTGGTACTTGCTTAAAGGTTTTTCCTGCATGTGTTGCATTTCACTGTGCTATTTAACTTAATTGTCACAGTGACCATTCCCTTTTAATGCAGCTTTTCATGTACTGACATACTATATCAGACTGCATATAATTACTGATGTCAACAAGTTATAGTCAACTACATGTTCCATCTCATGCGTGCCATTTTCATGTTATCACTAAACACAGCATTTCTTACATTAGCTGTTTGTGGTATTACAGCAGTGCTATTATAGTAAGGCTGCTTCACACATTATTCATCAGATGTTTGAGTAATCATTTCTGTACTAAAAAATGTTATGAATAAGAGAAGACAAGTAGTTGCCATGTGAAGGGGTCATACTGTAATACTGTTGCAATAATATAAAAATTAATATAAGAAATATGTTGTTAATTGGTAACCTGAGGATCGCTCACATCAGCTGAAAGAGGTATTTTTGTTTTGTTGATTACATATTAGTAACTTTATACACTCTTTGGTATATATTGTCAATAAAATAAAATGCTGTGTTGAAAAGGAATTGTTAGTGTGATAATTATTGTTTATATAAAGGGTTAATACAATGTTTTACCTGTCACTGGAAGCAAGGTGGGAACCCAGTACTGTTCAAGAAGATGCAAGAATGAAGATCAACACATCTGTATGTGTTTGTTCCCTCTTTTATAGTTGACTTGCTTGGACTGTTAAACTGGGCAAGCCATCCTGAAGTTCTTAAAGACAGTCTTGAAGCATTGATGAAGGTCGATGGTGAAGAAATAGTCAAGTTCCTGCAGGATGTGTTAGATGCATTGTTCAATATCCTCATGCAAAATTCGGACTCAGAATTGTATGACAACATGGTTTTCGAGGGCCTCGTAAGTAAATAATGTGACATCCTAGTCCTGTGTTGCAGTCAAAAGAAATTTAAAAGTGTGATATCATTTCCTCCTTGCAGCCCACAGTGATTGCAGTTACATTTTCTTTTTAATGTATTATGTTGGTTATGCACATTTTTAACTTCAAAACATAACACAACCAAAACGGTAAGTGTTGGGAAGGGGTGGAATTTAATGGCCCTAATCTTTTAAAGACAATGTAGGAAAACACCCCTAGAAATTCATTTTATAAATTTAGGCATCAGGGAGCATGCAGTGGGGCAGTTGGGTGAGGGACTGCGCTACAAGCCAGAAGGTCACGGTTCGATTCCTGATAGTGTCATTGGAATTTTTCATTGACATAATCCTTTTGGCTGCAGTGTGGCCCTGGGGTCAACTCATCCTCTAACAGAAATGAGCACCAGGAATATTTCCTGTGTGGTAAAGGCGGCCAGTGCGTATGGCTGATAACCTTACCACCTTCATGTGCCAACTGTCTTGAAACCTGGGCGCCTGAGCCTCCTGGAACCATCTGGGCGTGAATAGGTCCGAACAAGGATTACTTTACTTTATTTAGGGAACTAGGAAATTTACTCCATTTTTAAGGCATGCTGCTTAATCTCTCTTTTATATTCAATGAAATGTAATTTATTTCATAACTTATCGATTTCTGTTCAGATATTATGTTTTTTATAAACTGTGCTGTAATAGATACCCGTCCCACTAGGATGAAAGTTAACCAGGTGTTTGTTGATGATGTTAGTTATTTTGGGAGAATGTAAATATGAGGAATTGCCCTGCAGTCCAGTAAAGAGAGTGGTGTATATATTTACTGCCATCTTTCCTGTGTCCTGCATTAAGAAACAAGCTAAGCTGGTCAGTGAAAGAGGCCACTTGGATTGTATTTGCAGGCACCAAGTAAGGCACTCATTGGGCAGACCAGAACTGGGCGTGTTGTTCGTCTAATCAGTTAAGGTTAACCCACAAATTGTGTCAGTTCACTGTCAGTTGATGGACAGGGATATAATGGCAGCACCATACTTGGGACATATCCCCCAGTTTTTGGGCACATTTGCAAATTTTTGAAAAGTGACTGTTAGCTTCGTCGTGCCTGTCAGTCCATGTGGAACATCTCAGCTCCCACTAAACAGATTTTCATGAAATTTGATATTTCAGTATTGAGAAAGTTTCATTGAAATCGGACAAGAATAATGGGTACTTTACTTGAAGACTATTGTTCTTTTTTTATCGTAACTCGCTCAGTTCTTCTTAGAATGAGAAATTTTTCAGACAGAAGTTGTAGAAAATCAAAACACACATTTTAAATTCAATGATTTTTTTTTTTTTAATCTGTCCCTTTATGAGATAATGTAGAAAACTATTGTAGATCCAGACAGGTCACAGATGACAATATGGTGCAAACACATTGCATGCTGGATACCTGAAACTACAAATACACATAATTATTGCCAAAAATGGTTGCATGAATGTGCCTCAATGTTACATGATATGTACATTGCCTGTCTTGTTGCTATCACTAACAGGAGAGTAACAGAACTAATGTTTGAGTAATTTGCTACCAGCATCATGTCAAAGAGTGATGTGACCAGTTGGCAACATCTGAACTACTGAACAGAAGTGTTGTAGCTGGGTGTGAGAAGATGGAATTTGGTTTCTGAATCACAGCGTTATGATGCAAAACATGCTATATGTATGTCACTGTGGATTAACCTTTAATGGATAAATCAGACAACTTTGATTCATTAAATGTAGAACCTCACCACCCATTCAGGAAAACGCTTGTGCAGTGGGCATTTAAATTGAATAGTGCTCTGCTGTAGTGGAAAACTGGCGTTTAAAGGGCCTTTTGCTAATGGTTAAATGCATGGACATAACACTGCAAGCAACAACAAAATTGCAATATAATCACATACATTAAGCCATCCTGAGAGAGTTTAAATATTTACATGGCTTAGAACTGCACTTAACAAATAACCATGAGGTCTGACAAAATCTGAGGAGGAATAAACCCTTTGTTGTGTGGTTTTAAAGTTTTTTTATTATCCATATTTTTTCCAAAATGTTGAAGGTAGGAAATGAAAAAATAATAGTTTTATCTGTTGTTTCATATGTGGGTCCCTTACTTGATAGTAGAATGTCAGTTGCAAAAAACAAAGTGCTCAGGAAAATATTTGTACACAAGAAAGATGAAGTAAGTGAGCAATTTATATTACATAATGCATTTTATGCCTTAATCTGTTATGTATGGACAGCAGGTAACTGTTTATCAGGAATGTGAAAATGCTTACAGTTTCAAAGTTAGACTTAAATGTCTCTTTGAAGTTGTGACATTTCACATCTGTTTTAGTCTGTTTAGGAGCTAATTCACAGAATATGACACTAAATAGATATAGTAATTACACGCTGTTTTCAGCTGAGAATTCTGGAAAGCCTAAATACCTGTCCGTTGTAAACATACATGGGCTGTTGTGTTAGAACAATTCATGTTGTTGACTTCTAGGAATGACTTACGGTGCATGCTATCTTTCACCACATTTTTCTATCACATTTAAAGATATTATCATAACAAAAGTATGTTTTTAAAAAAGTCTGTTAGTGCATAAAATTAGAGGATCCTGTGCTAGTGCCAGAAGTTCAACAGGCTGTCATGTAGGGGTTATCAGTTGGACAAAGGTAGACAATACAGATTGGGACCTATTTTCTGGAATGCTTGGGACCAAAGCCTTTATAGGTGTTTGGGCTTTTGGAATTTTGGGTCCCTTAGCAGAAAAATTGTGCTGTGTATAAGTTCAGCAACTAAAAGCATTTATTAATGTCTTCTTTACCTAAAAAGTGCAAAGGTGGGGTGCTTCTAGTGGGACAGTGCTTGTACTGAGTTTCATAAAAATTCTTCATATGATTGAAAAGTTTATTGGCTTGGGGGAGGGGAGCAGATGTGTGGATGTATTGATACCATCAGCGTGTGTTACATTATTAAAGTAAGGAAAGTGGATTAATAGTGATTATTTCATTGAGTTACATAAAATTTTACCTGAATGTTTGGTAGTATAATCAATTTTAAAAGGTATATTCATAACAATTTCTGTGGTCTTCCAGTAATTAGCGGTCCTGATTGACGTGGAGGATAGGTAATTGTTTTTGCCTTTAATTGCATTAAGAAGCCAGAGGATTAAGTTTTGTTGAGTCTGTATAGACAGTGACACAGCTTCCCTAAGGCTGTTGGCTCTTTGTGGTGATCCAGATTTTCTGTTGTGGGCCAGCAATAAGTTAAATGTACTATGTGAGGTTTGGGGATTTCAGAATGGTTTTATTGAAGATTCATATGTGGGATGTAACACCTTGTCACTGGGGTAGTTTTCTTAAGTTTAGGGGTCCAAAAAGAAAGCATGGTCCCTGCAGCTGTTGAAGATGAAGGTACTATGTTCCCTTGAAATGTTGGGGAACACGAATCCAGTGACACACTGTCACATCCCGGAAAATGTGGATCTTTTATATTGACAGCTTCTGCATATAATTTAATGAAAATGCATTCAGTGAGAGACAGGTTCTTTTATTTGGCATTTTTGGTTCTCGCAGGGGTGCTGATGAAGATTAAAGTCTGCTGAGATATGACGCTGTGTCGATTGGGAAATTGTTACTGACATTGTGGAGGAGCTTGCCTACGTATTCAGGGTCTGTGGAGGCTAAGAAAATCTTGGGACTGCTCACACCCTGAATATTACACATAACGCTCATCCATGCGGTCAGATAGCAGTTAATTATGTGACAGTCTTCAGAGAATTTAATTATTGTCCAACAAGATGCGACTTATTCAGTTTATTACATTTCTGTAGGCAACTCTACATGTTTCAGGTGTTGACACACAGTGGCGTACCCAGGAATTTTTTTCGGGGGGGGTTCAACAAATTCAGTTGAGGACGGAGGACAGACAGAATGGGAATCTGGGGGCGGTAGCCCTCTAGTCAGGGGTTCTGGAGGCAGCTGTAGTTTGGTACAAGAAATGTCATTTCATACAGTAAAATTTTCTTAATTTTTGGTACTTTAAGACTATTTATGATAACCAATTTATTTGTCATTGCTAATGTAAAACAAGTGCGAACCTAGGTAGTTTTAGAATTTCATTGCCTTTTTTCGAACATCTTGGGGTGTTGGTGTCCTAAATTCAGCAATTTTTAACAGTTTTCACAATCAGGTTGTGTTTGGCATGATTTTGGAGGACCTATGGAATCTCGGGGGGGAGGGGGGGTTGACCCCCCCCGTCGGTACGCCACTGTTGACACCCATCATCAGGAGCTCGTACAACTCTATTACAGCTTCTGGTATTGATTAACTGCAATGAGTAAAATATGCTGCTATTAATACTAATATATAATTATATATTAGTATTAATAGTGGCATATTTTACTCATTGCAGTTAATCAATACCAGCAGCTGTAATTACAGTTATACAGGCTCCTGATGATGGGTGTCAACACCCGAAACATGTAGAGCTGCCTACAGAAATGTAAGAAACTGAATACAGTCGCATCTTGTTGGACAGTTATTAAATTTGATTCACGATGCATGGACGCATGTATATATTTAAAAAAAAGTCTTCAGAGACCTTTTCCTGTTAAGGGTCCATAACAAGACAACAGTTCAAACTTCCAACATAAAAAAGAAAACTTATAAGATTCAAGTTTTCAGGGATGTGACAACATGTTCATTGGTAAATACCAACATTTTGGAGAGCTTTCTGCTTCCAACATCAGAGTCTAAGAAGTCCATGAAAACTCTTGGCTAGATAATTCCCAGCATATTATTAGGTAATTAATTGTTGCATAACAGGCAGGGATGAGAGTGTTGCATAGAACTATCAGTGAATGTATGTGCTTGATTTCAGCTTTATATAATTGAACTGGTGTCAGACAGGAAGTACCAACATTTTCAACCAGTTTTGGACCTCTACATACAGGAGAGCTTCAGTGCTACGCTTGCTTATAAGTAAGTTCACCTGCTACAAAACAGCTGTAAAATTAATTGTATTGGTTTAGAAATATATTTACAAAATATAAAAGTTAATAAGTTGGTGGATGTAGTTACTGTGGCCTAAGATGTGATACCACTTGAACTCTGAGAAACAAAAGAACACTTGTGTGGAAGATATGTTAAGCTTGAAACAATCACAAAAATTCAGAGTAATTACCCCTCAAAGTAAATCAGAAAGTTGCTGGTTCGATCCCAGCTGGTGTCATTGGAATTTTTCATTGACATAAAATCCTTCCTATTGCGCTGTGGCCCTGGGATCGACTCAGCCTCTGATAGAAATGAGTACCAGGAGCATTTCCTGGGGTTAAAGGCAGCCAGTGCATAAGGCTGACAACCTTACCACCATCCTGTGCTGTTGTCATGAAATCTGGGAACCTTAACTTCCTGGAACCCTCTGGGCCACTCCAGGCCTGTAACAGTACTCCTTTACCTTTTTACCTCTAAAAGTACCAGGCATTCGAATATCTGAGTCCACCACTGGCCTGATTTAAATATCAACTTTGTGCTAGATTGTGTCTGTTGGTCCACAATCAGCCTAGCTAGGGATTCAATTGTTGTGGCTTAAAAGACGCAATGGTCCTTTAAATATTAAAAGATTTGCATATATGATTAGTTTAGATTTAAGATATTATATTGTCTTCAAATTGAACTTGTTACAGGATAATATTTTTACTGTGTTTGTACAGTCCAGTGACTCTGTAAATAAATTGGAAACTTGCTTCATTTCAGAATTGCTTCATTCAGTTGTTGAATGATTATTATCCATGTTTCTAAGGTATAAATGTTGCATCTATTCTGTGGTTACAATTTGTGGTACATGTAGTGCTATTTCCCATGATAAACATTTTGTACTTTCACATTAGTACTTTCCAAGTACGAGTATGTGCACAGTGCCCAATGCAGCTGTTATCTGTAGTTCATTGGAGTTGTACTTTCCAGCTTTGTTTCTAAAATATTTTGTGAATGATTTTGAAATGGCTCCATTTACCCCTATTATTATTGGTTTCACTTCTGTTTGTACATTTCACATACACTTTATTGTAAGGTTTTCCAATTTTAAAATATTTTCAACTTTCTTGATCACATTTCTATCTACTGCAGATACAGTGTCTATTAACAGATGTGTTCCTTTTTCATTATTACAGATTATGATGATTTTTATAGTTGGGGATGGTTCTGACAGTTTTCACATATTGATTCCATAATATGGTTATCTTGTTTCTACTGATTTTTGTACATGCTTATTCCAGTGTTTTTTTGTCTAATTTTACCCATGTTTCCATGAATATAGTAAAATGTAGCTGACCACACCATCATGTCTCTAGGTACTTTTCTTTTACCCATATTGGGCCACTGATATTATCTGATCTATTGCCTTATAATATTGTTGACAGTTTACCACCACCACCACAACCGCTGCCACCACCAGCACCACCACCACCACCACCACCACGTCATTAATTCCTTCTGTTATAATTGTTGGACATTCCTGGACCTTGCATGTTTCTGCACTTGCAGTTCAGTCGATTTCTAGGGAGAACATCTGTGAGGTGGATTCTGATACCCCAGATGATTCCAAGTTCAAAGGGGTGGTTATTAACCTTTACACTACTGAGTTGGTATTTAACTTCTAGCACACTGTGTTTGTAGAACTTATAATTTTTACAGAAAAAGGTAACGTTATGACATAAATGGCATTTTGTGGAAAATAAAACAGGGATTATGCAGCATGTCTTAAAAATGAGTTACATTTTCTAGTTGCCTAAATATAGAAAATGAATTTCTAGGTTTTTTTTTTTTACTTTTGTTCATGTCAGCAAACATGGGTCAATTAAAGGTTAATATTGAAAATAAAACAGTACATGTGTATAATGGCAGCAGATCATGTGATTGTATAATAAAATTTATTTTAATCCAGCTACCAATAATGCAAGTCCTGATAGTCTGGCACTGGAGGAAAGTAGTTCCAATGGTGGATATATGTTATGTGTCACAGAGATTTGTGGCATTGCAAACTGATTCCATGACTGAATCTTGTATTATCCAGACTCATTGGATGTAATTGAAATCGGAGGAAATATCAACTGTAATTTATGATATTACTTGGCATATTTCAAGCTGCTTTAGAGAATGAAAAGGTAATTTATTGTCTGATTTTTTTTGTAGCAAACTTATAGTGGTGTTGAAGTACCACATAGACAATGCCAACAGCACTGATGGCCAGACTAAAGACCTTCTGAAGGCAATGAAATACCTGCAGTACTGCATGCGCTTCATTGTACGGTCCAGGCAGCTCTTTTCAGAGTGAGTGTTGTGTTGAGATCAGTTAATGATGCATGTGGTATAATGCAGAGTGCATGAATGAAGCTGAGAAGTGCATTCAGGGTCTGAAGTTGGAAGATAATACAGGGTTATTCGAAATGATTGTCGGGGTTTTAACAATTTGCCACCTTGTTCTCCACATGCAACCTCATGTGATTTTTTTCTATGGGGTTACGTCAAGCATCAGTTTTATTTTCCTCCTCTTCCTGCAAGTATCCTGGAACTGAAGGTACGAATCACAACCGCCATTGAAACCATCACCCCTGACATGCTACAAACAGTTTCTTCTTCTTCGTAGGGCCTGGCAGCTTATGCTGCAGATGCACTGCAGCCTTAGGCTTATTGTTCAGCCCTAATATTTCATTCAGCACACATTCAATAACCCTGCGCCTTGCATGAAGAGGCAAAGGTCCCTTACTGAAGCTGTGCTTATGTCTTTTGGTTCGACAATCAGCCTCCCAAAGACATTATAATGCTGACAAGCCAATGCCTCGCAGCAGCAAATAATGTGCTGCACTGTTTCAGCCTCCATCCCATAAAATCTGCAGATTGGATCCCCATCAAACAGGCCCATAGTATACAGATGCCCCCTTACAGGAGCATTACAAACAGTTTGGAATGAACTCGATTATCATGTTGATGTTTGTAGAATCACAAAGGGTGCACATATAGAACACCTGTAAGGTATGTAACAAAAACTTGGAGTGCTGTTCTATTAAATAAAAAAATACATATACTCCTATCTCAAGTGTATTGTGTATGACAAGTTGTTAAAACCCCAACAATCATTTTGAATAACCCTGTATGAAAGGAAGAAATCGCACGAAGGACCTAGATGTAGATGGGAGAATGATAACAAAATTGATCTTGAAGAAACAGGATGTGAGAATGTGAACTGGCAAAAAATGGAGGATATTATATTTAACAACCTTGTTACATGAAGAGTGGGGAATTTTTTGACCAGGAGGATGTCTGTCAGCTTCTCAAGGAATACTCTGCTTCATGTTGTGGCATGACAGCTATTCCCTGCATGTTATGACAATTCTATAGTTTAATTTATCCTCCCTCTATGAGTGGTGTCGTATGGTGGAAATCTTACCATCTGACTACATGGTTCTTGTTCTAAAAGGATTGAAATCCTTTGTATCATTTTTTTTTTTTTTTTTAAATTTCCTGTTGCCACAGAAGCCATTTCTGAATGAACTGTATTTGTGAAATCCTCAAATTGGGAATTGTTTTAAGAATACTAGTTTTTCTGTTACAACTTCACATGCAGAAGGTTCAGATTAATCAATCATATATTTCAGGAAAGTGTTTGTTACATGCTTGTGTAATGTGATTGGTGGATCTGCTTACTATCCATATGGGCCTTGAGGGTGGTGCAAAGTTAGAAAGGTGTGTCCTCATTTTACGTTCTGCATTATGCCTGTTGTGGTACTTTGTCTTGCGGTGTATTTCCAGAGTGCTCACTTGTAAAGTGATTTGAATGCAGATATTAAAGTAACTTTTTATTTGTGTATGGTTTTTATAGGCATATGTGGAAAGTGTATGGTTCTTATTTTTTATTGCTGTTTTCTTGTGCTTTTGTGACATTGTAAATTTTCCACAACTGTTGTTTTCCTCATGTTTCTAATGTTTCTCCAATTTCCCTTGAGAAATAATGGATAGAGGTTGCACTGTGTGTGTGTATGTCTGTGTGTGTGTGTGTGTGTGTGTGTGTGTATATATATATATATATATACAGGGTGTCCCAGGAGGAAAGGACCTAACTTCGGGAGAGTGTTCCTTAGGTCAAACTATAACGATATAACCCAAAACACCTATATCCAAAGTTCAATGGTT